>OGIJ01000006.1_pt1 | contig 144340 bp, 121 predicted proteins | sample 1571741 | NCBI WGS metagenome assembly OGIJ01 (sample SAMEA2582034, study PRJEB24529) | metagenome | biome: Human gut stool | place: China | collected 2011 | reverse complement strand
TTTCATTGTCACTTCTGTTTGTTCCTAAATGACAACCTTTTTCAGGGAAGTACAGACTACCCATGTTATTTGGCTAAATGGTGTCTTGCCGGCATTCCATAAACAGAAACTCCCAATGTTACAGGGAAATTCTTTTTTCTATCTGTACACAGATTTCTCACACATCCCTTCTTAAAATAAGCTGGGAAATGTATTTCACCATTTCCACTACTTGCCATAACAGCTACACCAATATAATATTTATGATTATGTTTCAGTTTTAAAGGTTCTTCTACCAATGCAAAAAAATCTTTTTTATCGGAGATTTTAGACACTTGTATGTAGATTGGTCGATGCTGAATCGGGACAAATTGCGTGCCTATAATTTCATAGACAATTAAACGAATTGTACAATATGCAAAAGAGCATTTCTGCACACGCAACTTGACATTTTTCACAAACCAATCTTTGTTTACTGAAAACAATGGTCCTGTTTCGTATTGAGTATTTTGAACATTATGAAAAGCTACATCACCAGGTGCGCGCACACCCCTATCAACAATACTTTTCTGCTTTTTTCCAGATACAATTGTTATATCACACAAGTTACTAATCTTTTCCTTTAGTGTAATGTTTAATTCATTATTCTTACTATAAACACCAAAAGGAATTCTACACATTTGATAACTGATGTGACTAATAACTATTTCTTTTTTCATACCATCAGGTACCACTAATGAAAAGTTTCCATCCTTATCAGACACGGCATAAATACTATCCGCATGTATACTTGCAAACTCTACATTCCGACCAGATTCATCCACAATATGGCCTTTAATGGTTCTGTTTGCAGCAACACATGCTAAAGCCATCTGTTCACAAACAATTAGAATAAATAAAAATCTCTTCATGTTCCAAGTTTTAAAGAGTGGGCAAAACCTTGCCCACTCATCTAGTTCTACATTTAAATTAAATTGGGATGTTCCAAGCAAGAAGCGTCACATCTTGGTTTTTGTCAAACTCTTGTGCAGAAACCATCTCAACAAGTTCCTCACGACTTGACAACTCTTCTAAATCCAAAGAGTCTACAAGCTTTTTTACTTCACTTTGTCTCATTGCTTATTTCACTGGGGTTATTTTTTATCTACGTTACACTACCCCTTTAGTATAACACTTAAATAAATATACATTTACGATGCAAAACAACTTTTTACATATTATATAGAAGAACAGAATATTCCACACATCCTTCAGTTGCAGATTTAAGAATATGTTGAAATCACCATCTTTCATTTTTTGCACAAAGTCCATTGCATAATGAGGCATTGACAACAAAAAAGTAAAATTAGAAAACATATACAATATTAATGTAACAACAACAAATCCCTCAGTAATAAAGAAATAAGCTAAGCACCTTTTTTCACTACTACCAAGTTTCTTTTTACAGAATATCTTGTCCTTTACCATATCACACGATTTATTATACAAGTTTGGCTCATTCAAAAAATCTGCCAAAATCCAATACCCATCTGTTCGAAAGAATGGTATAAACTGATAACAGACAGAAAACAAAAGCAAACTCCCAAGATTATATAGACATGGATTCTGTGTCAATATACCCCAAAGGAAAAAAACTGAGGTGTATATCAACTGGAAATAGACACCACCTACATTTACAACCAACCTTTGGTTCAACCTTAAATACCAAGCGCCTGTTACATCAGCAAACATAACTGGTCTATATGCTGCAACACCAAAACCAACACCATTGACTGGAACCTTATAGTATTTACATGCACTAGAATGTCCAATCTCATGAAATATACACATTACGATAAAAACAATCGACGCCACTAACAATGGCACCTTATCATTTATATACAAGTCATAGTCTTGACGCATTCCATAAGCACATATTCCAAAAGTCAACGCTATAATTAAACTCATTATTATCTTATTAAACAAAAAACGAAATGGCAAAACGATCTTATTCATTACACGTCCTGATATTATCTCTACCTTTAGTTGGAAATTCTGCAGCCCAAAGGTTCCCTCATTTTTGCTTCCCCCTCGCTTCTCTAGTTCATGGCACAAGTCATCTATCTTTAGACCCAAAGAGATTTCCTGCTCCAAAAACTGGCGTTTACTATCATCCATAAGGAAATGCATTCTATTGTTCACATGCAACACAGAATGATTTTTATTAAATTTTGTAAAAGAAATACTATTGCACATACTCTTTATAAACTCTCAAAATATTATAAACTAAAGCTGTCGTAAAAACTCTCTTGTAATCATCCGTTATTATTCCAAATCCAAATGATGTTTTTTTATAAACCTCATTTTTACATGGATGCCTTACTGATGGTTTAGGAATTCTCAATATATATTCAGAGTTCCAGCTTCCGTCTTCATATTGCTGGCTCAAAATCCATCTAACTCCCTTAGTAATAATTCCTCTCAATACGCTTCCTTTTTCATTAATGTACACATGCTCAAGAGCTTTTAAAGCCAAAGCTGTATAAAAAACAGAAGGTTTTCCCAAATTAGTCCAATAACCTGATGGCTGCTGAGCACCAAGTAAAAAATTTAAAGTTTTTCCTTTAAATCCACACATTATAGCAAAAGATGTTGCATAATAATCTTCTGACCACCAATAAGATGTTAAATGACCGTCCTCCTCTACATTCATTTCCAAGAATTTAACTCCCTTTTTAAAAATTTCTTGATTTCCAATAACACTAGCAGCCCAACAAGCAACAGCAGATACACAAGCCTGCTCCGTAGTCCATCCTTTCACGCTTTCTCTTACAGACATATTTATAACTTCTTTTATAGAATCTCCTACGTAGGTCGAAAATCCACCAGAATCATGCAAGAAGGTTTTCCATTGAATAACATCCTCTTTTTCAATTGCTTCTCCCATCATATACTTAGCTATAAGGTAAAAATTCATGGAATCAGCATCGTTAAACACATTTTGATTGTATTTGCCACCATTTTCACCTAACCATGCCATTGCTTTTTTCAAATCTTTTTTATTGTCTTCAAATTCAGCAAACATGGATATAACAAATGCTGTTATCCAATTATGACCATCACCTGCCAAAGTCAAAAAGTCTTTCCAAGAGCCATCTATCTCTTGATTATTATAGATAAAGGCTTTACTTCTTAACAATGCAATATTCAGCTGATTGTTCTTTACCAAAACATTACTCAATTTTGCCTTTGCTTCAGCCTTTATTTTTAACAGATGTATATCTGTCAACACAAAATCAATCTCTTTGACCAACACACTTGAAACCTGCTGGCTATGTTTCATGCTCATTTTCCCAAAAGCCTTGTATGCGAGACAGGCATTTTTTCTTGCTATCATTAGCCCATTTTCAACAATTTCAGTAGCCATTAACTTTTTAAGTTGCACTTCAACTTCTTCAGATTCAGAATCTACATTTTTTTCTTGAGCCAAATAATAGTTTAGCTGACCAGAACGAATATCTTCCTTCAAATCTTCATAGTCATCAAGCAATTGAAAAGCAATATGGAAAGACTTTAAAGACTCTAATATATTGTCCCAGTCAATCTGTTCTTGCACAATTAGTTTCATAGATACAACGTATAGTTTTACAAGGGCACTTTTATTTAGCAGAATTGTTAACAATTTTTCGTTATCCCCTTCAAAATCTTTGCATCTACATTGTGAAGCCGAGAACACCAAACACTTCAAAGACTGAAATGTTTTCCAAAATAAGGTGTTATTTAAAAAAAGATTTTGTAATTTTTTGATAGCCTCCTCTTTTACAAAGAACAAATATTCCACAATAGCCCCATTTACCTTTTCTTGGTTATCTATCAGTTTATCGACCATGATTAAAGAGACCAAATAAAAACTAGAACTAACTGACAGTTCTATCACTTGGTCTAAATATTTCTTTGAATCGGGGACACTATTCAAAATATCAATCGGCAAACAAGTATAAAACGACAAAGAACCCCAAATTGCATTTTGCAAACTATTCTTTGTTTCTATACTTATTGACAGATTCTCAATTTCTTGATTAAGCCTTTCTTGCAATATTTTTCTATAATCCATAACACCAAATTTCTAGCAACAGCGTGTTGCCCTTGACAACACGCTGTTTAAAGTCTTAGGCAACATTCCAACCAACAATCCAAAGACCTTCTTGGTCTTTATCCAGTTCCTTATTGTCTGCTGCCAACATTTCTACAAATTCTTCACGAGAAGACAACTCTTCTAAATCCAAAGAGTCTACAAACTTTTTCATTTTGTCCATAATTATTTTATTTAATGTTCTACTTTTACAGAATCAGCCTCTAATGCGACATTTCCTACCATTTTATCAAATTGGTACATTTTATACAACTTACCATTATGGAAATCCAACTTTGTCGTAACAATAAAAGGACAATTCTTAACTCTTACTGCTTCTTTGTAATACAAATGTTCTTTTAATACAGAATCCGTATCAATAGAAATATCCATCGAGAAAGGATTTCCATATCGTTCTATTACTGTCTGTTTGTCTAGGTTCAAAGTCAACTGTCCATCAGCAAAATGCGAACTTGTAGGAATCACTGTACAAGAAGCCAACAAATTAAATGCTACAAAACAGTATTTTTTCATTCTACCTTAATTATCTTACCTGAATCTAACATTTGCTTTGTGATTATTATCTTTCGACTAGAAGCTGTAGAAGAATCTATAGGTGTAAGATTTAGAACAGCATCTACAAACTGAGCATCTACACCGCTCCATTTTCCTTTTATCTTTATTCGTCTGCCAGAAGTAACACCAACACAAGTTGCAACATAATCGACATCCATATTATATTTATAGAATACAACAGACAATTGAGCAGTATAATTTGCAGGAACACTCACAGGATATTCCCTACTTATTGTAACTGTCTTTGCCTCAGTTTTTCCATATGTAAACTCTTGCCCTCCGGAGACAGAGGTCGTAATTTTACCTTCTGCAATAAAAGGAACCCTAGTCTTTATCTCCGTTGAAACAGAAACATTATAAGAGGTTTTCTTATTAAAACTGGAAGATTTGCTATATGACTCTTGCACCTTGAAAGAATAAGTTTGAGCTATCGGACCCTTATTTGTATATTTCTCAGAATATAGCACATTAGGAACTTTATTTAAAACACCCGCATCTGTATCAAACTCCACACTCTCCACATTAAACTTCTCAACAGGAATTATTCTAAATTCTTGTCTTGCCATTTTGGAATATTTTTCCAATGATAATTTCGCTCCATTAGCAGTTATTACGCTATAATATATGTCATACCAATTACCACTACTACCTTGTCGAGGATAATCTTGACTTTCCAAGATATATGCATCTGTTGAATAATCCGCTTTTTTTATATCCCATGACGCTCCAAACAAAGATGTTGTACTTTCCTTCATTGCATACACAACCTTTACATCTGGAGCATTAGAATATGCTCCAATACTTATTGGGGTCTTTGTTTTCGTGGAATAAATTAAGTATGGGATACCAGCTGTAGCAGGCAATATCTTCAGATAAAACTGTAGACCTTCATCTTCTTCATTAAATGCTGCAAGTGAAAGCTCTTTACCTTGGCTAGAGGCACTAAGAAATTGTAGGTTTGATGTATTTCCTGCAACTTGTAAGTATATAGGAACCTCGTCCAATTGGCTAAGTTCTTCACTAACATCGTTGTCATTATAGGCTCTTGTTTGTACTTTCTTTCTCACGCACGTCGAGTCTAAAGGAACAATACAACCAGAACCTGTACCAACAGCATAATCTTGCCCTATCTCACTTTGATTACTTTTTGCTAAGATAGAATCAAAACTATCGTTTGTTGAACAAGCTGACAAAACGATAGCACTTACCAACATCAAAACACTCAAATACTTTTTCATAAGCGTGATAATTTTAGTTATACTTATAATAATGTTTCCAAAAGATTGACTAAATTATGTCTACTATTCCTATATAGATATTACTACCTAGAGTCACCACAATTGTATACAGACCTCTAGACAAATCACCAAACAGCAAATGCATAGTATTCTTGCCTTGGATTACTTCAGAATATGTTTGTACCATATTACCATTATCGTCAGATATGCAGATTTGAGCAATCCCAGCATATCTATAGATATCTAGAGTTAACTCTTCTGCTTCTAAATCACCAGTTACTTGTGGAAGTACAGTACGTGCTTTTCCACTATCCTTACTTCCATGACGGAAGTAGACTTCTTTGGCATCCATATGAGTTGGAACAACCAAAAGCAGTGACAAACCTATTACCATAATCATCTTTCTCATAACGACTCTCTTTTAATGAATTAAAATTTCGGTTGCAAAATTAGCTATCTTTTGGCTATAACACAAACTTTTTGGGTCTATTTATTAAACGTGGCAAAAATCGCACAACAACTTTATATACAATAGGTTTTATTCACCCCCCCCAGTTTTAACAAGGTCTAAAAATACTTTTCGAATGGATTTTTCAAAATGTTTCAATGTATTTTCGCAATGAAATATGCTCATTTTTGATGCCTACTCGCTCCTTATATAAGAACAATTTTTGCTTGATGGCTTTCTCGCTAATGCAATAAATTGAAGCCAAAGACTTCTGAGGCAACTTCAGGCGTAGCAACATCATAAGCCTAATGTCGTTTTGAGTCAAATTTGAATGTTGTTTTTTCAACCTTGTTACAAACAAATCCTCTACACCCTCCAAAAACATCTCTAATTCCACCCAGTCATCCTCTGACAAGACTAAATGTTTAATTCCTTTTTCTCCGATAGAATTCAATTTCTCCACAATTTCTATTTTCTTTAGCAAATAACCACGCATGGTTACCAGTTGAGCTTCTTTATGAGCAATCTCTTCCTTATGTAATTTGTCTGTCATCAGCATTTCCTGTTCATGCAACTCTTGTTCATGAATCAACTTCGTCGCAGCAAGCTCTTTCTCTTGCTGTATTTTAAGGGCAATCCGCTTTTTGTATGTGAAATAAGCGTACACAATAAATATAAGTAAAGAAATAAGTAATAGAAGAGATAGCAGTAACACCCATCTTTGCATTTTCGCCTTACCTTTTAGTTCTGCTTTTTCCTTTACGTTATTTATATAAGAGGCATAATAGTTGTATTTCCCTTGTACAGCTTTGCGATATGCATTTTCGTAATTATCACTTGCAGAATCGGTATAGCATATGGCTAAATTTATATTTTTATTTTTTATTGCCCCCAAAGTTTTTAGATAAAGGATACTATTCTTGTCTTCCCTTGATTTTGGACTAAGGTTATTTAAAATTGCAAACATTTCATTTAGAGAATCAACATCGTAAAAGGCAAAAGCCAATTCTAATTGACAAGTAACATCTTCTGGGTTTCTTTGACTACTTGCGATTTTTGCATAATACAAACTACTATCTTTTTTACCAAGTTCACCATAAACAAAAGCCAAATCTTGACAAACATCAGACATAACCTCTTTGTTTTTCAACGCTTTTGCATCATTGAGAGCTAGCAAATTTTCATCTAATGCAGAGTGTAAACTATCGATATCTAAGAGGCTTGTACTTAAACGAAGTCTAGCATACACTTTATTCTTAAGAGGTAATTGAGGTCGCTTATCATAGAATTCGACTAAGTTTCTTGCAAGTTTCATAGCTTTATGTGGATTCAATTCTCCCTCTACTCTCACTAACTTATCTAATGAAAGCGAAATCAAATAATCATCATCTTTCTTTTTTGCCAAATTATAGGATTTTTCCAAACAAGCCTTCGCTAGTACTATACTATCAACAAGCCTATAGTATTCTCCCATATAATACAAGGCTGTAGCATAGAGCGAATCGTTTTGGTGTTCCTCATACCAATCATATGCTATGCGAATCAAGGAATCGTTATCCACATTCAAACCAGACTTATCCTGTGCCATATAATAAATGAGGGCATACTTCGCCATATCCTCTTCAGAAAGTTTTCTCTGCTCTATATGGTTCAAAAACGCCAAGGCACTATCCGGTTCAGTCTCAGCTAGTGCATAAGCCACGCCCAACTCTTTCTTATGACTTTGGTAGCAGGAAACAAAGATTGGTGCTACCATAAAAGCCAAGATCATGTATAAAGTTACTTTTCTCATATATCAATAGTTATTTAATCTGCAAAAATACAATTTTATTTTTAGATAGAAGTAAAAACCAGGTCTAAATATAAGAAAATTTCATCTACAGCAACCAAGCTGGTAATCAACAACATACACAAAAAACATCAAAAGAAAAAGTCTAAATATCGAAGATTATTCATAAAAGCATAGTAACTTTGATGTTTCCCACAAGAATCATAACGGAAAGAGCACCCCTCCTTGATTTACAAGAAAGAATGCTCTTTACTATGATAACTATAGCCACATGAATTACTTTACTTCATCATGCAATGCTTTACTTCTTCTTAGGTCTGCGACGAGCCCAACCTTCTTCCTCGAAGTTTGGCTCCTCACCCTTGAACTTCACGTTGTCGTTGTTCTGGAAGAACTGGCGCCAATCGCCTGTATCCTCCTGAGGGCGAGACTTTCTTCCGCCACGGCTTCCACGTCCTCCCTTTCCACGAGCATCACGAGAGTCTCTTGCATCATCAGAAGAACCTCTGCGGCTGCGTCCGCCTCTTTCTGAACCACGACCGCCTCTGCCCTCAGAACTGCGTCCGCCACGGGCTGCTCTGCCATGACCTTCCTCATCAGCATCGTTACATCTCACGGTTCTGCCCTTGTACTCAGTACCGTTCAATGCCTTCATCACGCGCTTCGCATCCTCCTCAGGCACCTCGATGTAGGCAAACTTACTCAGCAGGTCGATGTGACCCACCTCCTGGCGACCCTTCACGTGCTTGTTCAGATACTGCATGATTTCGCCCGGATAGAAACCATCCGCCTTACCCAGGTTGATGAACAGGCGCTTGAAACCAGCCTCAGTCTCATGCTTTCTGCGACCATTGGAAACCTTGCCACGGCCCTCGCCACGGCTTCCACGACCTTCGCCGCCACGGGAGCCCTTGCCGGTCTCAGGCTTGATAATCTCAGGAGCATTCTTATAGTAATCGAGGAACTTACCGAAGGTGATGGTCACCATCTTCTTGATGATGTCCTCCTTGTCGATGTACTCAAACTGGCGGTTAATTTCAGCCATGTATGGTTCAATCTGATCCTCGTCCACATCGGTCTTCATAATGTCGTCCATGGTCTTGAAGAGCTGCTTCTTGCAGATTTCCTCTGGGGTTGGCAATACGCCGTCCACGAACTCCTTGCCAATCTGCTTCTCTATCTGGCGAACCTTGAACTTCTCTCTGGTATGGATGATAGAGATGGATGTTCCTTTCTTGCCGGCACGACCGGTACGACCGCTTCGGTGGGTGTAGCTTGCCACATCATCAGGCAAACCATAGTTGATAACGTGAGTCAGATCATCTACGTCCAGACCACGGGCAGCCACATCGGTAGCCACCAGGAACTGAACGGTATGGTTGCGGAACTTCTGCATGGTGAGGTCACGCTGCTGCTGACTCAAGTCGCCGTGCAGCGCCTCTGCATTATAACCATCCTTAATCAGCTTATCTGCAATATCCTGAGTCTCCAGCTTGGTACGGCAGAAGATAATTGCAAAGATGCGTGGATAGAAATCCACCACACGCTTCAGAGCGAGATACTTGTCCTTGGCATTTACCAGATAGTAGATGTGGTTTACATGCTCAGCACCCTCGTTGCGCGAACCCACTACGATTTCCTTGTGGTCGTGCAGGTAGTTGAGGGCAATCTTCTCGATGTCCTTGCTCATGGTAGCCGAGAAGAGCAGAGTGTTTCTATCTTCCGGAACGTTCTCGAAGATGGCATTGATGCTCTCAGAGAAGCCCATGTTCAGCATCTCGTCAGCCTCATCAAGCACCACATTGTTCACGTTCTCCAACTGAGCCACGCCACGATTAATCAAATCGAGCAGACGGCCAGGGGTAGCCACGATAATCTGCACACCATGCTTCAGGGTGCGGATCTGGCTTCCGATGTCGGTACCGCCATAAACTGCGGCAATATGCAAACCGTCGATGTACTTGGCAAAGCTGTTCAAATCATCTGCTATCTGGAGGCAGAGTTCACGTGTAGGACTGAGGATGATAGCCTGTGTCTGCTTGCTTTTGGCATCAGTTTTCTGGATAACCGGAATACCGTAAGATGCAGTCTTACCCGTACCGGTCTGCGCCAACGCAATCACGTCGTTCTTATTACCAAGCAAATATGGGATTACTTCTTCCTGAACTGGCATTGGATTCTCAAATCCAAGCTCTTCGATGGCACGGCGAATCTCCTCGCTCACGCCTAATTCTTCAAATGTCTTCAAATCTTTTTAACCTTAATTCATTATAATCTAAATAGAAGGCCGAATTCACCCTCCCAGCCATGAATTAGGGTGCAAAATCCTTCCGAAACGCTTGCGGCAATCCCACGCATTTATTAAGATTGCCTAAATTCGGGTGCAAAGATACGAAAAAAATGCGAGTTTCTTGCAGATTTCTGCAATATTTTATTACCTTTGCATGAAAGTTACAACAAACAGATAACCAAGAAAACTTGAAATATATGAAAAAAGTTATTTTCACCCAAGAATGGATTGCTTTGCATCCATACGAAAAAGCAGACGAAGTTGATCTGTATTATACAGAACTCGCCAACGAAATATACCACGCTCTTGACGAGGCGTGCTACACCCATAACTTCAAGAATATGGATGACGCCAAGCAGCTGGCACTCAGCATTGCCGGTTATTTCGAAGATGTGATTTCGGGCACAGGCATCTGGAAGACTTTCACGGAAGAATGCAAGCAGCGCTACGGCACCTACATTCCTTTCTATGAGAAAGAAAGCGAATTCATCAAGAGTACGCTCAACGAAGATGACCCGGCTTACGACCCTGAGGAAATCAACATCGCTGATGTCAAGTTCCTGCTCTGGCACCATTACCAGCAGAGCAGTTTCGTACAGGAAGCCGTTCCTTTCCTCTTCGGAACCCTGGAACTGGCTGCCAAACTTGCCTACAACATTCTCGACAGAGAGTATGAAACGGCTCCGGAAAACGAGCGTCTTCTGACTTATCTCAGCGAAATGCCTGAGATAGAGGGCAACGCTGAAACGACCGAAGAGGACATCGAGAAGAACAAGGAGTTGGATGAGATTCACCGTCGCGACACCCTGGCGTGGTTCCATTATGGCTGCTATTTCAACGTGGGCAACCAGAAGCGCCTGCAGTTTACCCTCCAGCAGATGGCAAACTCGCCTCAGGGTCTCACCGAACCGCTCGCCTATTCAGTACAGATGGAAATGACCATCGCCGGCAGAAACAATCTCCTGGCGCTCACTTCTTACGAATGGCTCCGCAAGATTTGCAGGAACATGCCTACCCACAAGATCTGGGAGGATGAGGAGTTCAGGAAGAAGGCTATAGAGCCACATGAAAAGGCAGATCATGAGAAGGCGATTCACGACTACAATCTGCTCAAGGCGAAAGGATATGAAGACAAGTTCATCTTCCTGGAAGATGTGAAGACGCTGAAGGAATTCCTCAAGGAGATTGAATTCGAGTTGCCAAAAGACATCCGATTTCCTCAGAAATACGAGAAAGGCATCATCTTAAGCGGAAGTCCATATACAGGCATCAACATCAGTTTCGGTCTGGCTCATTGTATCGCATCGCCTGAGAACCCATACTATGTACAGGAGCGTGCAGAGACCGACAGCTTTGGCATTATCAGCGGCAATGGTCTCCCATTCCCTTACGAAATTGTCTGCAAACTGATAGAAAACAACCTGATTCCTGACGCAAACATCTTTACAAGCCAGTATGTAAAGGAAGAGGGTTTGAAGATTACGCAGGCAAACCTCCAGTTCCTTGCCGATTACTACTTGATGGGCAGAAAGGATAAAGACCTGTCTCCTAATGAGTTGTGGTAAAGATGCATTCAGCACACTCAAAAAGTTCACTACGCTAACGCCATTTTTTAAGGGGTTAGCGTAGTAGACTTTTACAGATTTATAGAAGAAAGAGCGGAAAATCAGCTGTTAACTGTTAACTCTGTTAACCCCAAGCTGTTCTTCCGCTCTTTATTTATTTCTTATTTCAAATTCTTATCCAGAAACTCCAGCATTTTCTCCTGCGCCTTCAAACCGCAGGAATGAGGAATTTCCCAAAGCTCCGTATCCAGCAGATTATCAGCTCCCTGACTCTTCCAAACCTGATGCATTTCGCTGAAAGCATCTTTTACACCAGGCACTGGGAAGAGCTTGTCTTTTGTGCCATTGATGAAAAGCATCGGTTTCGGACAGGCGAGGGAGGCAATGTGAGGATAGTCGAGATATTGGCGAAGACCGGGGATACAATTCGCAAAACCGCCATTTTCCTTTCTTCCGAATCTCCGGGTAAGCTGAGCGTCCGTAGTAATCATCCAACAGATGGAAGCACCCGCCTTGATTCTATCCGATAATGCCGAGAGCATCCACGAGCGATAGGCTCCCATCGAACACCCCACGCATCCGATACGCTTCGCATCCACCATCGGCAGCGAAGCCAGGAACTCGGTACTGGAAATATCATCGTAAGTCATGAAGGCTGAGAGGTCTCTACCCAGCATCATCATGTTGCCGGCTATCAGGTCGTATTTGTTTCTATCTACGCCCTCCTTCCGGCCTCTTTCTCCCCACATCGGAGCATCTGCCGAAAAGACTACGTAGCCATGTCTCGCCAGATAATCGCCCACGTACTGATTATCATAAAGCTGCCTTGCCCACGCATCCGCATCATCCAAGATCTCCTGACAGAGTGCCTGCTTCTCCGGAGCATCTTGTTCTTCCTGAGTAAAGAAAGGACGAATCATCTTCTCCTTTCCGATAAAGAGATGGGCACCATGATCATGAAGCGCATTGACTGTTGGGAATGGTCCCTTGCCATCCGGAATCAGGAGATAAGCCGTAATACGGGAATAGGCGTTGATATTAAAGGCGATTTTCTGCGCCTTATATCCGTCTCTCTGCTCCTCGCCCAAAACTTCCATATCCCAAGCCGCAGCCGCCTTCGGAGGCGTCATCATGCATTCTAATACCTTCGCCCTTGCCGCCTTCTTCCACTTCTTGAAGTTTCCGATAGGACTGTTTCCCCAAGCCATCGGATAGGTCAGTTCCTTCTTCAGCGTTTCTACATAGGTAGGAATCTCTCCCTGCCATTCATACTTCTCCCGCTTCTGAAGCTTCGGCTTCGAAGAGGTTTTTGCAAGCGACACAGTGGTCTGAGCAAGCGCCACAGACGCCTGCAACAATGCGATGATACTATATGTGATAATCCTTTTCATTCTCTTGTCTTGTTTTGTTAGAAATCTTTCTTCCTGTTTATAAGATTAGTTATTGTTTGCAAAATTAAGAAATTATCCGCAAAAAGAGCCCAATAATCTCGATATTTTTGTGTACCTTTGCCTAAAACATTTATAAATAACGGATAAAACATTCATAACAACAGATAAAACATCATCAAATAGAAGATAAAGCAATATGAAAATAGCAGTTTTTTGTTCAGCAAATAAGAATATCGACCCCGACTTCTTCACGATGACAGAAGAGATGGGAAAGTGGATGGCAGAGAACGGCCACGACCTGGTTTTCGGCGGCTGCAACTCCGGCCTGATGGATTGTATCGGCAAGGCAGTGAAGGCGAATGGCGGCAGAACCATCGGTGTGGTTCCTACGCTTGTAGAGCGAGGCGGCAGAACCTTCCCTGACCTCGACATCGAGATTCCATGTGATAATCTCAGCGACCGCAAGGACCTGATGCTTGCCCAGAGCGACATCTTCGTAGCCCTTCCTGGCGGCATCGGCACCCTGGATGAAATCTTCACCATCGCCGCCGCCCACACCATCGGCTACCATCACAAAATGGTGATTCTCTACAACATGAAAGGCTTCTGGAACTCCACCATCGCCCTATTGGATGACATGGCAGAGAAAAGCATGATTCGTGGCAATTGGCGAGATGTGATTGAAGTGGTGGATAACCTGGAAGAGTTAAAGGCGATAGTTGAAAATTCCCATTAATATGATTTTTCGGCAAACTTGCACATTTTTGATATTAAGGAAGGAATAGAAACCTATAAACGAAATACTCAGAAACAAAAGAAAGAGCGGAAAAACAACTGTTAACTGTTAACTCTGTTAACCCCAGTTGTTCTTCCGCCCTTAAACTTTATTCTGCCAGCAGCTTCTCTGCCATAGCCTTACCCAGAGCCTCGCACTGCGCCTTTACCTCTGGAGTAATCGCCTGCTTCATATCCACCGGCTCGCCCACTGGCTCGTAGTGGAGCTTGGTGTCGTTCCACTCCTGAATCTTTGCTACTGCCTTGCTTGCCCAGCAATGAGAACCGTACCAACCGAGGAGGTGGTTCTTGACGTCCTTATTGGCAAGCTCGGAGAGGAGAACCTCCATCTCGTGATAAAGACCGGCATTGTAGGTTGGAGCACCCACAATGAGACCCTTGTAGCGGAAGATGTCGCGCAGGATGTAGCTGTGGTGAGTCTTCGAGATGTTGTACATTACGATGTTCTTCACGCCTGCCTTGCTTGCTGCACGGGCGATGATTTCTGCCATACGCTCGGTGTTGCCGTACATGGTGCCGTAGCAGATAACCAAACCCGGCTCCGTCTCGTACTTCGACATCTTATCATACATACCGATAACCTTCTCAATGTGCTCGTGCCAAACCGGACCATGGGTTGAGCAGATGTAATCCAGCTCCACGCCAGCCAACTTCTTCAAGGCATTCTGAACAGGGATTCCATACTTACCCACAATGTTTGAGTAGTAGCGAACCATCTCCAGCCAGAAAGTCTCGCAGTTGATTTCCGTATCGATGATTCCGCCGTTCAGCGCACCGAAGCAACCGAACGCATCACCTGAGAAGAGCACCTTGTTCTTCGCATCGAGGGTTACCATGGTCTCTGGCCAGTGAACCATAGGGATGAGAACGAAGCTCAGCTCGTGGTTGCCCAGAGAGAGGGTTTCGCCATTCTTCACCTCTACCACGTCATCGGTTACGCCGTAGAAGCCTTCCAGCATTCCCAGGGTCTTCTTGTTGCCCACAATCTTGATGTTAGGGTAATATTTCTTGATGAGGGCGATGGAGCCGCTGTGGTCAGGTTCCATGTGGTTGATTATGAGGTAATCGATTTCGCGGTCGCCAATCACCTCGTGAATGTTCTCGAGGAACTGGGTGAAGAAATCTACCTCTACAGTATCTACCAGCGCTACCTTCTCATCGTCAATGATATAAGAGTTGTAGCTCACTCCGTTAGGCAATGGCCAGAGGCCCTCGAAACGATGCTTGTTGCGGTCGTTTACGCCTACGTAATAAATCTTGTTTGTAATTTCTGTCATATCTTTTATATTTTTATAGTTCCTTCTTCTTTGCTTCTCCAAATTCCTTCGAAACATAATTGTAGATGTCCTTGCAGCATTCGGTGGAGAATTCTTGAGCCGAAACAAGGAGACTGTCCCATTGCGCCTCAGACAATCCACGGTCGATGTCCTCACGGGTGATTCCATCCTTGATTAATCCGAACACGAAGCCTGCGTTGAAATTATCGCCGGCTCCGATGGTGCTCACCGGTTTCATCTTCTCCGAAGGATAACTCTTGGCAAAGCCGTTCTCGGCACGAACCTCTACAGGCTCAGCACCCTGGGTGCAGATAAACTTCTTGCAGTAGAAACTGATTTCGGCATTATAAACCTTATCCGCCTCCGGTTTCTTGTAGAGGATTCCGAAGTCCTCGTGGCTTCCGCGTACGAAATCAGCCATCTCCAGGTTCTCTATCAGATTAGGCGTAATCTTCATGATTTCGTTCTGATGAGAAGCACGGAAGTTGATGTCGTAATAAAGAATGGCGCCGTGCTCCTTCGCATACTCCAGGAAGCCGGCAACCTGAGGACGGACCACAGGATTCAGGGCGAAGAACGAACCGAAGAGCACGATGTCGCCAGAATTGATTTCCGGTGTGGCAAACTCCAGCTGGTCGTGAGGATGATCTTTATAGAAGATGTAGTCGGCATTGTTGTTCTCGTCGAGGAAAGCCAGCGAGAGCGGCGACTTGGATTCCGGGAAGATGCTCACATTGTCAGCATTCACCCCATTATCTCTCAAAAACTGAATCACATACTCTCCTATGCGGTCGTTGCCCGCCTCGCTGATAAACGAAGCATTTACGCCCGCACGGCCCAACGAGATGACTGCATTGAATGATGAGCCACCCGGTACTGCCTCTATCGGCTTGCCGCCCTTGAAGATGATGTCAAGCACGGTTTCTCCTATTCCTATTACTTTGCGCATTGTTTTTGTTGTCTATATTTTATTTTTGGTGGCAAAGATAAGTCTTTTTGGCGATAATGCAAAATAAATGACTTTTTTTTGGGATAAATTACATTTTCAGTGTAACTTTGCACCTTGAAATGAAATACAATACTTATACACTCGATAATGGCCTCCGCATCATCCACCTGCCTTCAGACAGCAAGGTGGTGTATTGCGGTTACCAGATTAACGCCGGCACCCGAAACGAGGAGCCGGGCGAAGAAGGACTTGCCCACTTCTGCGAGCACGTTACTTTCAAGGGCACAGAGCGCCGCAAGGCGTGGCACATTCTCAACTGTCTGGAGAGCGTGGGAGGCGACCTGAATGCCTACACCAACAAGGAGGGCACGGTTTATTACTCCGCCATCCTCAAGGAGCACATCGCAAGAGCCGTAGATCTGCTCACCGACATCGTTTTCCATTCGGTTTATCCGCAAGCGGAAATCGACAAGGAGGTAGAGGTAATCTGCGATGAGATAGAGAGTTACAACGATTCTCCTGCCGAACTGATTTATGATGAATTCGAAAATATCATCTTCAAGGGTTCGCCGCTGGGCCACAATATTCTGGGCACAGCTGAGCAGGTTCGCTCGTTCAAGACAGAAGATGCGCTGCGCTTTACAAGAAAACTTTACCGGCCGAATAATGCGATATTCTTCGCTTACGGAGACATTGACTTCAAGAAGCTGCTAAGACTCTTGAAGAAGAGCTTTTTAAATGAAGAACGAAGAGTGAAGAGTGAAGAAACAACGTTCGGCGACCGAAGGGAAAGCCAATTCTATAGTCCAGAGGCGCAAACCCAATTCTATATTCAACACTCAACATTCAACACTCAACACTCCTTCGAGGGGCAGACGATTGTGATGCAGAAGAATACGCATCAGGCTCATGTGATGATTGGAACCCGCGCCTACGATGTGAACGACAGCCGCAGAATGGCGCTCTATCTGCTCAACAATATGCTGGGCGGACCGGGAATGAACGCCAAGCTGAATCTCGCCTTGCGCGAGCACAACGGACTGGTTTACACCGTAGAGAGCACGATGGTGGCTTATGGCGATACGGGCATTTGGAGCATTTATTTCGGCTGCGATGAGCACGACGTGAAGCGCTGCCTCAGACTGGTTCGCAAGGAACTGGATAAGTTCATGCAGAAACCGCTGAGCGAGGCGCAGCTCAAGGCCGCCAAGAAGCAGATAAAGGGACAGGTAGGCGTGGCTTGCGACAACCGCGAGAACTTTGCCCTCGACTTCGGCAAGAGCTTCCTTCACTATGGCTGGGAGAAGAATGTAGACCGACTCTACGAGCAGGTGGATGAGATTACTGCCGAACAGATACAGGCCGTGGCTCAAGAATTGTTTGATAAAGACAGGCTCACCACGCTGATTTTCAGATAATGTTGATTTTCAGACAAATAGCTCAAGTAATAAGAAAATAAAGAAGGCAACAACTTGGGGCGTCATGCGACTTCCCTCGTTGTTGCCTTCGTAATTTAATGAATTAAAAACTGCTTTTTTCTTAAAAACAACTAACAATTAACCTAAAAACTTAAACCTAAAAACCTAAAATGAAAATCTATAAAACCTAAAACGAATTCTTAACAATCTATATATGAAATCCCCAATCAGAATTTATCACGAAAACTCTCAGGGGACAGTATGAATTTCAAATGAAAAGGAGTTTTTTACTCTCCTCTTTGGTTTCGGAAGCCCCTTTGGCTCCCTACTGTTTTACTCAGCTGTGCATTGCTGCCAGCCATTTTTTAATCTCGGCTCTTTTGGAGCCCTTCGCATGGCTAATCTCCGATTAAGCCAACTTGTTGTTAATAGCACCAACTTCAGCTACACATGCAACAACTACTGCGATAATCATTCCTAATACTAACATAATCTTTTCCTTTCTTAAATTTGTTATCTTAAATATACAATCTTGTAGTTTTACCTAACAAAATCTTAACTCTCTTTATTTCTTACCTCCCGGAGGAGGATTTCTATGCTCTCTTAGCTTCGTAGCTTATTTGCCGCAGTTCATTCCGAGGTTCATACCTGCGCAAGCAACTACTGCGAATGCTACTACTGCTACTGTCATTATCCCGAACATTACCATAATCTTTTATCCTTTTTTCTTTTTCTGGTGCAAAAGTACAACTTTTTGTGTGCGCACACAAACATTTTAGGAGAAAAGTTTCAAAAAGCCCTTTTTTCTTGATTAAGGTCAAGGACATTTACATTCTCATTACAAAATCAGGCACGAATTACACGAATCCGTGTAATCCGCATAATCCGTGCCTAATCTATTCTACGCAGCCACTCCTGGCGTTCCGTAGTGCCCATACTTGGCGATGAAACGGGCGGTCTTGGTGAAGGTGCCGTCCTCGTTCTTCATGATGAAGCCACGCTTCTTCCAGTTGCACAGCAGGATGGCAAGCTTCGTCTTGGTGCCATGAACCTGACAGATGTTCTGAATCTCAGTCTTGTCAAAGGTGTCATGAACGTAGAGAAGAAGATTGCTCACACCGGGAGTATGACACACAGAGCGGCTGTCTGCATCTATCGCCTCCTGCATCTGATTGCCGAAGAAACGCATCTTGCACCACAAATCATACTTCACGCTCCATACGATGAAATCCTCTATCGCCTTCTCCCACTTCTCGCCATTCGCCAGATAAAGCACCATCGCGCGGCGGAAACCATTCGCCAGACCACGCTTGGCAAACTCGGCGTAAGGCTTGTTGTAAGCCAGCTGAGCCATCTCCATAATCTCATTCTCCAGGCGCTCGATAAGCTGGCGAGCCTTACGGCACTCCTTGAAACCGCTGGCTGCGTTCAGCTGCTGGATGTAAGGAGAAAGCTGCGACTTGAACTGCGCATCATAACTGCCCACCTCCGGACGCGGAGCGAAATCGGGACGGATGATGGTGGCGAGCGAAAGTCGGCTCACGGCTCCATCAGCCACCTCACGAACCGAGAAGAACTTCTGCGTAACGGCAATGGTGCTCGAAGCATTCCAGTTGAAACGGGTCTTTACGCGGGCTGTAACGCTCTTGGTGCCTACTCGCTCCTGGCCGTCCTCAGAATTATCCCAGCAGAGGCGAATCAGCTGGCTAGGGTCGTTAAACTTCCTGAGCATGTCTACCTCGTCCATCTTGCAGTAGAGATAAGCATCGCCAGCCTTCTGTACATCGTCGAGACGCTGGATGTAGGCAGCGCGGGTAAGGTCGGGCGAAACGATGCGGATGCAGATGTCTTCCGGGCGCACAGGCTTCTTCTTGTTATCGCCCATGGTGTTCACCTCGTCCTTCCAGTCCTGCTCCTTCTGGCGGTTCACCTTATCCATCTGAACCAGGTCTTCGATGATGCAGTCGATAGGTCCGTTGACGAGCGATTTGCCTGACGACATGGCTGCAATGAGCAGATTCATCATCGCCGCCTCGTGCACCTGATTATCCGTGTAGCGGAAGGTTACGCCCTTAAGATGAGCGGCAAGCGCAGGGAAGACCGCCATTGCCACAGCCGCCTTGAAATCGGCAGGCACCTTGCTGGTGAGGAGCTTGATGAGCTTAGGCAGCTTGGCTGGCAACTGAGGCGGAACATCGGCATAGATTCCCGCCTTCTCGGTGGCCTGCTTGGCAAGATGATTCTTGCGGGCAGTCTCTACAGCCTGCTTTACCAAATCCGGAATCGCGGTAGATTGCGCCACCTTGCAGGCATTCTCTACGGTGGCGAACGCCTTCGCCTCGTCTTCGCCAAAGGTTTCTATTACCTGCTTGATCCAAGCCGCCTCACTATTACAGATGTATCTCAGCAGGCAGGCTTCACGATAGATGAAGTTGTTGCGGTTGCCGTGGACAGGAGCGCCGCCCATCAGCTCTACCAGCGCCTTCACAATCTCCTCGTAAGGAACACCGTCGTAGGTCTGCTCATACTGCACGGCATTGGCAGCCCGTCTCGCCTTCTCCTCCTCGCTCTCGATGGGTTCGAAGTCAACATCCATCGTACGTCCGTCAATATCCAGTCCTCTCTTGCGGTAAGCCTCACGGTATTCAGCCACAGCCTCCTTATCCAGGCGCTTGTACCAGTCGTCGGCAGTATAGATCTGGCTTGCCGCATCGGTGATGAAGATGATGCGCTCCGGGGTTACGCAGCTAGGGTCTTCGGTGGCGTGGATGAGTTTGCAGAAGGCGCTCTGAGCCTCAGCGATGGTCATTCCTACCGGGATGCGGATGTCGATGTGGGCCTTGTTGCGGGCTGAGCGCTCGATGTGGAGCACCTTTCCCTTCCAGAGTTCGATGTCTTCGGCAGAGAAGATTTTCTCTCTGAAGAGCTTCTCTGTAGGCTCATCAAACATTCCGTTCAGCAGAAGGGCGTTCTTCACCGCCGGCTCAACCTCCTCAGGATTATCAATGTCTACGGTTGTCTGGAAGGTGAAAGCCTCCGGGTCGATGAACTTCTGGGCGCGATGGTCTTCGAGGAAGTGGAAGTAGTGAGGTGAGCGGAAAGGCAGCTGCTTCTTGAGGTCAGAAATCTTCCGGTCTAGCTGCTGGTAGGTTTCACCCGCCTTCATCTCCTCCTGCTGCATCATCTGGTTCTGCTGGACGGTAAGGTCACGGATCTGACCAATGAGCTGTGCGAGCCAAGGCTGCTTGGTAAGCTCGGTGTAGTAATCGAGGAGATGGGATGAAATCTGTCCCATGTTCGCTCTGCGGTTAGGGTTCATTGCGATGAGACGGCTGCTCATCTGCTTGCATTCATCAAAGGTTAATGATTTTTGTGTCATAAATCTATATTTTTTTAGTTGTAAAAGACAGGCTCTTTTTGCAGAAACCTGCCGCCTTCCATTCTGAAAAGCGATGCAAAGATAAACAAAAAAAAAGCCGTTTGCAAGTTTTTTCTGAGGTAAAAAAGCAGGGGTATAAAGAGGGGTATAAAAAGGTATAAAAGTATAAACAAAGGGTATAAGAGGGGTATATTAATACCCCGCTAACTACCATCTCCCGCCATCATCTCGTCATCTTTCATGGTGTTCGAGACTGGCACTTTCTTATCCACCAGTTTCGGCAAGATTTCCTTCAAGTTCACATTCTCCGAACTGGCTGTTGTTCCCAAAATCATCTTGAAAGCATTCACGATATCACAATAACGATTGAATCTTTCCTTGCTTACCGAGCCCAACTCACCTGAATCAAGTCTCCACCACTCCAGAGCCGCATATTCGAAAGGTGCAGATTTCGCCTGCGTAAGATCCTTCCATTTGCAGAGCGGAGCACGCTCTGTATTCTCCGGAGGTAGTTTTTCGTACAGGTGGGCCAGATGTTTGCAGAAGGCTGTAGGAGTTTCCATATTAAATAGCCCCCACCCGTTTAAGAGGCGGAACACAGGGAACCAGTCGGATTGCCTATTCACCAGCAATTCAGGACAGCCTTTTTTCTTATAAACCGCTATCTTCGGAATTACCAAATCAACCAGTTCCATGAATTTCTCTTTCTTCACTTCGTTCGAAGGCTTGGCACCCACCGCCTTCATCGCCTTCAGCGACTCCTTATCACCGTGCTTGCCCCATTGCTTCACATCGTTCACCCTGCCGTTCATAATCATCAGCACGATGCCCGAGAGCAGCTGGAGCATCTTCTTTCTTGGCACACGCTTATAGAACACCTGACGGAGGAAATCTACCGGGTCGGCCTTGAATGTTGGGTAGAGATTGTGAGGGAAGGCGTGCAGCTGCTGTTCTATGGCGTCCAGCTGGTCTTTATAATCATAGGTGCCCGTCTGCTTCTTCTTGATGGCATTCGGGGCTTCTACGAAGAAAGAATAGGCCGCACGCTCGCGGTAAGCCGAACTGGTGATGAATCCCATCTCGGTAAGCAGAACGGCCCGGAGGCGCTGCAGTTCCTCATCGTCTATCTGCTCCAGCTTATGAAGAATGCGGTTTCTGGCCTGCGTCATTTCTCGGGAATAATCGCTGCGCTGGATTTCGAGGAAACTGCTGAGCCGCTCTCTAGCCTCAGAAAGGCAATCAGAAAGTTCCTCGCGCAGCATCGCCTCAGTTTCTGCATCAAGAGAACGGTTCTCTGACTCAGAAGAGGGTTTATCGGATGCAGAGGAGGAGTTATCGGATGCAGAAGAGCCTTTATCCGAAGCGCCTTCAGAGAGCGTATTCCTGAGGCGGATGATGCTGTTGATGACGCCTTCGAGCATCATGGTGCAGTCGCTGAAACGGGTGAGCTGTTCGATGGGCAGCACAGGACCGGAGTATTGCCAGTCATCATAAATCTTATCATCATATATTTCGCGGCGCGCCTGCTCCATCTCCTCATCAGAAACATCAGAGAGCACCCTCACCATGAGCTGCAATCCAGCCTTATCGCCCTCGTTCTTACTGTTGCAGCCTATGCACCGGGTGCGCAGGTTCCGCTCCTTGCGGGCGATGATGAGGGCGCGTACGTCCTCGCCTTCCAGGGCTGAAACATAGCCTATGAGCTGCTGTTTGTCATAAGCTTTCACCGCCAGCATGTCGAAGGTGTTGGCGTCATCGGGCACGAGGCAGATGGTTCTTCCCTCTGCTTCTTTAGCATACTCTACCTCATGGCCTTTCACGTCATTATGGGTGAGTCCTACGATATGGAATGTGAGATTCTTCATTTTATGTTGTTATTATTGTTTTTACGTTTGTTTGCAGTCAGGTTACAAAAGTAAGGCTTTTCGGTGAAACCACCAAGCATTCTTGTTTAAATTTCCTAAAAGAGGGGACGGTGAAGCCGAGGGGGTTAACAGGGTTAACAGTTAACAGCCGTTTTTTGCATGGTCCCCCTCGCGTACCTTATTATATAATAATATATATATACTTATTTTTATATAAGTGTGTGGATGGAAGTATGCATTTTTGGGGTGTTAACTGTTAACCTGTTAACCTTTTCCTCTCAGAGCGCCCTCTTCCTCAGAAATGTGCTCTCTCCCGATGCTTGTTAAAGATGGCTGGCTGATCCTTGACAGAAAAAGCTCAAACGCCCTGCTACAGTCCGTTTTACGGGCTTATATGAAGGCTGGCACGAGGCATAAATGATGACTGGCACGAGGATTAAATGATGGCAGAAAGAGGGCATAAATGATGGCTCACGAAGGGGATGGATCATGCATCGCGAGGGAAGAAATATTGCGTCGCGACGGAACGGGGAATGCATCGCGATGCAGAAAAAAGGGCTTTTTAGAGCGGAAAACTATGAGTTGTGGGGCAGAAAACTATGAGTAAGTTTTGTTAACGGGAGGGGAAACAACAAGGCGATACTCTTCTCTTATAAGAAGAATATCGCCTCGTTGCCTTCATTAAAAAGGAGGTCAAGGATGCTCATATTGGGCTGAAAACCGTACTTCTGCCCGTAAACCTGGTAATAGCGCTTCGACTCGAATTCGGGGTCAGGAAGCGGTTTCTTGGGGCGAATCGCATCGCGGAAATCCTTGATTTCATTCTCTTCTTTCAGTTCTTTACTCTGAATATAGGCTTCGGTGATTGAAATCTTCGGACGGATGTCGAGGAGTTCTATCATCTTCGCGGTTGTCTCCATGTTGAAATCGAAGAGGAACTCGTATTTCTTCTCGTAGAAGGGGCGGATATCATCCTGATAATACTCGAAGAAAGGGCTCTCGCCGTAGGCTGAAAGGAGCGCATTCCAGTGGACGTGGCGCCAGTTGGCGTGGTCGGAGATGCGGATGTCCTTCATCGACAGGGAGATGTCGTGATTGGTGGGGATGGTGAGCGAGAGGGGGCCGTTGGTGGTAGGGATGAGCATGCGGTTACGATAGGTTTGCTTGATAAAGCTCTCGTGGCGCTCTATCAGGCATTCATCGTAGCGGTTCAGCTTCTGGTACCACTGGATGGGGCCGAAATATGTGGAAGAAAGAAGGGCTTTCAATTTCTGCTTTGTTATGAAGGGTTAATGATGAAGAAGGGGGGGGACGAGCGATGGAATCGCTCGGAACGGGGGCAGACGGGGGACAAGCTTCCGAAGGTGCGAGGGAGCTAGAACAGCTTATGGGCTTTGCCTATCATCTGGTGCTTATGAACGAGCTGCTGGCCGGTTGGCGTCTTCAAGAGATAGAAGCGGCAATCCTTGCAGCCGCAGCGCTTGCAGCAGATGGTTGGAATGACGAACTGCACGGTGTCGATGCGCAGCGTATCGCCAGGAAGCTTCTCTATCCTGCCTATGAAATGAGACTCGAAGATGCGCTTGCGGCGCTGGTTCTTGGGCTGGTAAACCACCGTATCGGTGAAAACAACCACATCACCACGCCCGAAATTTTCGCAGTCAATCCTGTTCACTATCACCCGGTTGCCTGCCTTCAGCTGGGGCGGAAGCCCGCCCTGAGGCACCGAGAAGATAGTGAAAACATAGGTGCGCACTGCCCAAGCCAGGAGCAGCGACAACACCAATGCTATTAGGAATTTGACGGCAGTCTTCAATTCTTATTTCTTTTTCTTACTTAATATTGTCTACGAAAGTGAAGAGGCGATTCCAACGGATGCCTGAGAAACCCGGATGATCAGGGCTGTGGCTCCACCAGATGAAGATAGGCTTGCCCACAATGTGATCCTCAGGCACGAAACCCCAGTAGCGGCTGTCGGCTGAGTTGTGGCGGTTGTCGCCCATCATCCAGTAATAGTCGAGCTTGAAGGTGTAGCTCTTCGCCAGCTTGCCGTTGATGAAGATGCGGCCAGCGTTGTCTACCTTCAGGTCGTTGCCCTCGTAAACCTTGATGCAGCGCTCGTATACAGGCAGGTTCTTCAGCGTAAGAGCGATACTCTCGCCCTTCTTCGGAATCCAAACCGGGCCGTAATTATCTCTTGTCCAGCCGGTATAGGCGTTGAGCGGATAGAGGTCTCCATAGGTTGCATCCGTATTGATAGAGATGCTCTCTACGAGGTTTCTGTTCGCCTTCAGCGCCAGATAAGCCTTCTTGGTGAGCGGAATCACGCCGCTCTGATTATACATCAGCAGGTCTTCGTTGGTGATTCCCAGCTCATCGGCAAGGTCAATAGGGAACTCGCCCTTGAGCTTCATCTTATAAGTATACTGCACGTTATCAGGCTCCTTGTTTGCCTTTCCGTTCAGATAAACGATGCGGTTCTTGATCTGCAGGGTCTGTCCAGGCAAGCCCACGCAGCGCTTTACATAGTTCTCGCGGCGGTCGGTAGGACGGCTGATGATGTCGCCATATTCGCCCGGCATGCTGCTGATGTAGTTGCGGCCAGTAGCATAAACCTGCTCAAAATAATGGCGCTGCTGCAATGGGTTCATCGCGCGCACATCCTTTTCCTGTCCGTTCTGCTGCATCAGCTGGTCGCCGATGCTGTAAACCATCTGGTAGTAATCATTCGCTTGATAGCGCTCCTCATTGACGAGCGTATCGCCTGCAGGATAGTTGAACACAACGATGTCGTTGAGCTTCACGTTGCCCAATCCCTTCACGCGGCGATAGTCCCAGTGAGGCCACTCAATGTAGCTCTTCACGTTGACCAGCGGCATGGTGTGCTGGGTGAGCGGCATGGTGAGCGGAGTTTCAGGAATGCGAGGGCCGTAGCTTACCTTGCTCACGAAGAGATAATCGCCCGTAAGGAGACTCTTTTCGAGAGAGGAAGACGGAATGACGTAGTTCTGGAAGAAGAAGAGGTTGATGAAATAAACCGCTACGAGAGCGAACACGAGCGCATCTACCCAGCTCATGATGAAACGGATAGGACCTTCCTCATCCTTCCACCACTGCCAGTGAATCTTCTTGGTGATGTAAACATCGAAGATGAACGGAACCACAATGAGTCCCAGCCAGCTTTCTACCCAAACCAGAAAGAGGAGATAGAGGGCGAGAACCACTGCGAACTTCGCCCACTGTACCTTCATATTAAGTTTTTGTTTCTGCTTGTCTATCATAACTTCTGCTTAGAACTTAAATAAATCTGATGTGGTGAGCAAGCCGGAATGGTTGGCTGTAAACTCAGCTGCGAGAACGGCTCCCAGGGCGAAACCCTTGCGAGAATGGGCGCTGTGCTCGATGGTAATCATATCAGCATCGCTGTCATACATCACGGCGTGGATTCCTGGAACCTCACCATCGCGTACGCAGTTGATGACCAAATCCTCATCGGTGATGTTTGCATCGCCCTCATCGTGATGACCATCCTCAGTCCAGTAAGTAACGCCACGCTTCCAGTCCTTCTTACGGTCGATGTTGTCGATGATTTCCTCGGCAAGGGTGATGGCTGTTCCAGATGGCGCATCGAGCTTATGAACGTGATGAGTTTCCTGCATGCATACAGAGTACTGTGGGAAACCATTCATGATTTTAGCCAGATAGCGGTTTACGGCAGAGAAAATGGCTACACCAATACTGAAGTTAGACGCCCAGAAGAGGGTCTGCTTACCGTCGGCGCAGAGTTTCTCCACGTCTTCCTTATGGTCTTTCATCCAACCGGTAGAACCTGAAACCACCTTCACGTTGTGAGAGAAAGCCTTCAGATAGTTGCCGTAGGCGGCAGTAGGGTTGGTAAACTCAATGGCAACATCGGCAGAGCAGAACTCCGGGCTGTCGATGTCTTGAGGGTTATTCACGTCAATCTTACAAACGATTTCGTGGCCACGCTGCAGGGCGATCTCCTCGATCATGTGTCCCATCTTTCCGTAGCCGATCAAAGCAATTTTCATCTTTATCTATTTTTTATTTGTTCTTACTTTTTGTTCTATTCGGCAAAAAAAATGCAAATGAGCGCAATGAAAGCTTGCTTTCAAATTGCCGAGTGCAGCTTTTTTTATGCAAAAATACACATTTTTCTTCGAAAAACCTTGAAAAATCCTTGTTATTATAATAATAAATAGAAAATTTTGGTTATTTTTGCAGTGATTTAGGGCTTTTAGCCTCATTTAGTAACTAAAAAAGAGAAAATTATGAGCAGATATATATTTGAGACGAAGATGGAAGTAAGAGATTATGAGTGCGATATTGAGGGCATCGTGAACAATGCCAACTATCTGCACTACATGGAGCATACCCGCCATCTCTTTCTGAAGGAATGCGGCCTCAGCTTTGCCGAAATGCACAACAAGGGCGTGGATGCTGTGGTGGCGAGAATGAACCTGCAATATAAGGTTCCGCTGCAATGCGATGATGAATTCTTCTCGCGTCTGTGGCTGGAGAAGCAGGGCGTGAGATATGTTTTCCATCAGGACATCTTCCGTGCCAAGGACGAGAAACTCTGCCTCAAGGCAACCGTAGAGCTCGTTTGCCTCATCAACGGAAAGCTGGGCAACAGCGAGGACTACGATAAGGCATTCGAGAAATATTTCTCATCCCAAGGTTAACAGGTTAACAGTTAACAGCTGATTTTTCAATCCCCCCCTTCCGCACACGAGCGAAGAACTTGCGTTCCGAAAGAGGCAATCCTATAAACCATAAAAGCCGAAACAACATGGAGCAACTCCTTCATTATGTGTGGAAGCACAAGCTCTTCCCACTCTCTCCACTCACCACCACCTGGCACCAGGCTGTGGAAGTAATTGACCCCGGACTGCACAACCGCAATGCAGGGCCCGATTTCTTCAATGCCAAAATCAAACTCAACGGAACCCTATGGGTGGGAAACGTGGAGATTCATGACAAGGCAAGCGACTGGTATGTGCACGGACATGATAAGGATGAACGCTACGACAACGTTATCCTGCACGTTTGCGGAACCATCGATGTAGAGGCAAAGAACTCGAAAGGCGAGCCCCTCGTGCAATTGCAGCTCGACATCCCCGAAAACGTATCGAAACATTATCAGGAACTGCTGAGCATCGACCAGTATCCTCCCTGCTACCAGATTATCCCATCGCTCACCCGCCTCACCGTGCACAGTTGGATGAGCGCCCTGCAAACTGAGCGCTTATCGCAGAAAACCGATGCGATAGAGGCGCGCGTAAAGCAATGTAACGGCGATTGGGAGAACGCCTACTTCGTGACCCTGGCGCGCAACTACGGGTTCGGAATCAACGGCGACGCCTTCGAGCAGTGGGCTTACCAGCTGCCGCTGAGGGCCGTAGACCATCATCGCGACGACCTCTTCCAGATAGAAGCCATCTTTCTGGGGCAAGCCGGACTGCTGGAACTGAACACCATTCCCGAAAGATATCAGAAAGACGCGCTGAACGACGGGTATTTCTCCCGATTGAGGAACGAATATCTCTATCTCTCGCATAAATTCTCACTGCAGCCGATGGATTACAAGCAGTGGCGCTTCCTGCGCCTGCGCCCGCAGAACTTCCCTCACATCCGCATCTCGCAGCTCGCCAATCTCTATTATAACCGCCGTGCGGGGCTCAGCCAGCTGCTCGGGGCAAGCACGGTGAAGGAGGCAAAGCAGGTGCTCTCAACCAGCGTAACGGAGTATTGGGAAACCCATTATACCTTCGGCAGCACGAGCATCCGTAACGAGAAGCACCTCTCCCCTTTCTCGCTCAATCTGCTCATCATCAACACCGTGGTTCCCATCCTCTTTGCCTACGGCAGGCACCGGGGCGAGGAGAAATACTGCGACCGCGCCTTCGACTTCCTGGAGGAACTGAAGGCTGAGAATAACCACATAGTAAGGATGTGGAAAGAATGCGGGCTGCCGGTGGAGAACGCCGGGGATAGCCAGGCGCTCATACAGCTGAAGAAGGAATACTGCGACAGGAAGGAATGCCTTCGCTGTCGCATCGGTTACGAATACCTGAAGAGATAAAAGACAAAGATTATGGCAGACCAACAGGAAATACTAAACACCATCCTCCTGACAAGGCTCAATTACTTCAGCCTGGCAGGAATGCTGGAGCTATACAGAAAGGTAGGCTCCGCCACGCTCATCCTGGAGCATAAGAACAACCTCAGAGACATCCTCCCCGATGCCTCGGATAAACTCGTGAGCGCTATCCAGAACTGCGAAGAAGCCCGAAAACGCGCTGAGGAAGAACTGGAGTACGACATACGCTACGGAATAGAACCCATTCCGATGAACGACGACCGCTATCCGCAACGCCTCAAAGACTGCGATGACGCACCCCTCATCCTCTTCTATAAAGGCAACGCCAACCTCAACCAGCAGCGCGTCATCAACATCGTGGGAACCCGCCACTGCACGCCTTACGGCGAAGACCTCATCCGCCGCTTCATCACCGACCTGAAGCAGCTCTCGCCCAACGTGCTCATCATGAGCGGACTTGCCTACGGAGTGGACATCGTGGCGCACCGCCAGGCACTCGCCAGCGGCTACGAAACCATAGGCGTGCTGGCTCACGGTCTCGATGACCTCTATCCCCGTCAGCACCGGGAAACGGCGGCAAGAATGATAGAACAGGGCGGACTGCTCACCGAATTCCTTACCCGTACAAACGCTGATAAGATAAACTTCGTGCGCCGCAACCGCATCGTGGCGGGAATGTCGGATGCCTGCATTCTGATAGAGAGCGCAGCTCATGGCGGCGGACTCATCACCTGCGATATTTCGCAATCCTACGGCAGAGACGTCTTCACCTTCCCGGGCAGGATAGGCGACCACTACAGCGAGGGCTGCAACAACCTGATACGCAACAACGGCGCCACGCTCATCACCAGTGCCGAGGACTTCGTGAAGGATATGGGCTGGCAGGATGACACCACCCTGATGCGAGCCAAGCAGCAAGGCATCGAGCGCAGCCTCTTTCCCGAATTATCGCCCGAGGAGCAACTCGTCGTAGAAGTCCTCTCCAAGACCAACGACCTGCAAGTGAATCTCATCTCCGTAAAGACGAATATCGACATTTCTCGCCTCACTTCCCTCCTCTTCACATTGGAGATGAAGGGAGTCATCAAGACCTTTGCAGGGGGAATGTATCATCTTTTGAAGTAGTATTTTCTTTATTTTCAGAAAAAAGCAGTAACTTTGCAGCCGCAAAAAAGAAGATATACATCATAGGAATAAGAAGATTTCACTCGAAACTCATGAAAATAGGTAATATAGAATTTGGGCCTCAGCCCCTCTTCCTCGCTCCGATGGAAGACGTAACGGATATTGGCTTTCGCATGCTCTGCAAGCGATTCGGAGCCGCCATGGTTTATACTGAGTTCGTATCGGCGGAAGCCTTGGTGAGAAGCATCAAGAGCACCGTCAGCAAACTTACGATAAGCGATGAAGAGCGCCCTGTGGGCATTCAGATTTACGGCAGAACCACCGAGGACATGGTGGAAGCTGCCAAAATCGTAGAACAGGCGAAGCCGGATGTGATTGATATTAACTTCGGTTGCCCGGTAAAGAAGGTTGCCGGAAAGGGTGCCGGAGCCGGAATGCTCCGAAATATCCCATTAATGCTGGATATTACAAGAGAGGTGGTGAAGGCGGTAAACGTGCCGGTAACTGTGAAAACCCGATTGGGATGGGATTGCGAGAACCTCATCATCACCGACCTTGCCGAGCAGCTACAGGATTGCGGAATCCAGGCGCTCACCATCCACGGCAGAACCCGTAGTCAGATGTACACCGGAGAAGCTGACTGGAGCCTCATAGGAGAGGTGAAGAACAATCCCCGCATCCATATCCCTATCATCGGCAACGGCGATATTACGACCCCGGAAGAAGCCAAGCTTGCCTTCGAAAGATACGGCGTAGATGCGGTAATGATTGGCCGCGCCACCTTCGGCAGGCCATGGATTTTCAAGGAGATGCGTGATTATCTGGATAATACGGGTGCTGCCCCATTAACCGTGGATGAGAAGATTGACCTCCTGGAGGAGCAGCTGCGCATCAACGTGGAGCGCATCGACGAGTACCGAGGCATTCTCCACACCCGTCGCCACCTAGCCGCCTCCCCAATCTTCAAGGGCATCCCCGATTTTCGCCAGACGAGAATCGCCATGCTGAGAGCCACTACCGTGGAGGAATTGAAAGAAATATTGAAAGAATGCCGGGAAAGAATAAAGGCGATAGAATAAAGCAAACCGCCCTGTAGGAGCAAAAGCCTCGCATATGAAAGCTTTTGCCCTTACAGGGCGAATCCTTTATATCTTCCTTATACCCAGGGTGTTGCCCTGGGCTAAGAGCTTGCTGGGCTTTCAGCCCGCTTCATGAACCACATTCAAGAATTAACTGTTCATCTTGACCATTAAGAGTTAACAGGTTAACAGTTAACAGCTGTTTTTCTATACTTCGACCAAGAAATTTGAAGGGAATGCTTCTCTTAATATCGAAAACTTAATTCCAATATCGAAGAATTTACTTTTTCAATATCGAAGCACCTTCGAGCAGGGCGAGCGCCTTGTTCTCGTTCTCCTCCATAATTTCACGCTCTCCCGGACCCTTGTCGTTGATGCCGCAGAGGTGCAGGATGCCGTGGATGATGACGCGGTGAAGCTCATCATCGTAGGTCTTGCCAAACTGCTCGGCATTGGTGCGGACCGTATCGAGCGAAATCACGATGTCGCCGTTAATCACATCATCCTCATCATAATCGAAGGTGATGACATCGGTATAGTAATCATGACCCAGATACTCGTTGTTCACTTCGAGAATCTTCTCGTCATCTACAAACATATAGCCAATCTCACCCACCTTGCGGCCATGAGAGGCAGCGACCTTGCGAATCCAAGCACTCGTATCACGCTTCTTAATCTTTGGCATTTTCACGCCGTCTACATTGTATGTTATCATACGCTTCTTCCTCCTATTTTATTTTATTTTTGGTAAAAATTCATCTACTTCTCTTCCGAAGAACCTCAGCTCCCTGACCAGCGTTGAGCTGATGCTGCTGTATCTTGGGTCAGAAAACAGCAGGATGGTTTCTACGCCGCCCAACTGCTTATTGATGTCAGCCTGCTCTCTTTCGTACTCGAAATCCTTGGCAGAGCGAACGCCGCGAACCAGGAACCTGGCTCCCAGGCGATGCGCCAAATCGATGGTGAGATCATCGTAAGAAACCACCTCCAGGCGATAACCCTTAGATGCATCTTCCGCATCTACCAACTCCGAACATTCCTTCGGAAAAACAGCCTTGATATCCTCCACACGCTTCGAGATTTCCTCGCTGGCGTGTTTCAGTTTGCTCACCGCCACTGCAATCACGAGCTTGTCGAACATCGGCAGAGCACGCTCAGCGATGTTCTGATGTCCTATCGTAAATGGGTCGAATGTACCCGTAAATATTCCTATCTTCATTACTTTGAACTTTGAGATTTGAACTTTGAACTTTATGATATGCTTTTACTTTGAACTTTATGATTTGTCTCGCCTTCTTCCACTACTTCAATAGGCGTTTCGGGAGTTTTTACTAATCATAAAGTTCAATGTTCCAAGTTCAATGTTCAATGTCAAACAGGTCTCCCTGCATAATATTGCTTGTATACGGATTTCTGCCGAGATGCTCGTAGGCAAGCGGCGTTGCCATTCTTCCTCGCGGCGTGCGCTTGATGAAACCCTCCATGATGAGGAACGGCTCATAAACCTCCTCTACGGTGCCGCCATCCTCGCCTATTGCCGTGGCAATGGTGCTTACGCCTACCGGACCGCCACGGAACTTGTCGATGATGGTGGTGAGAATCTTATTATCAATTTCATCCAAGCCATACTGGTCGATGTTGAGCGCCTTGAGCGCCATCTGGGCAATATCGTAAGTGATGGTTCCGTTGCCCTTTACCTGGGCGAAATCACGCACTCTTCTGAGCAGAGAGTTGGCGATACGAGGAGTTCCGCGCGAACGGCGGGAGATTTCCACAGCCGCCTCATCCTCTATCGGCACCTTCAGGAGCATCGCACTTCGCTTGATAATCTTCTGAAGCGTAGCCGGGTCGTAATATTCCAGATGCAGATTGATTCCGAAACGGGCACGCAGAGGAGCTGTAAGAAGTCCGCTGCGGGTGGTTGCTCCAACCAGGGTAAACGGATTCAAGTCTATCTGGATGCTGCGAGCCGAAGGACCCTTATCTATCATGATGTCGATGCGGTAATCCTCCATCGCCGAATAGAGATACTCCTCTACCACAGGCGAAAGACGGTGGATTTCATCGATGAAGAGCACATCGTTGGGTTCCAGCGAGGTAAGGATTCCCGCCAGATCACCCGGCTTATCAAGCACAGGACCCGATGTAATCTTGAATCCTACGCCCAGTTCGTTGGCGATGATGTTGCTCAGCGTGGTCTTACCCAATCCCGGCGGACCGTGGAGGAGCGTATGGTCGAGCGGTTCGCCTCGATATTTGGCAGCCTCAACAAAGACCTCGAGATTTTCTACCACGCCATTCTGTCCGCTGAAATCAGAAAACTTCAGCGGGCGCAGCGCCTTCTCGAATTCCTTTTCGGCAGGCGAAACCATTTCTTGTCTTATATCAAAATCTTCGTTCATTCTATGACTATTATCGATAATATGGGTGCAAAGTTACACATTTGTTGCGGAATTAAAGAAGAAAAGCCGAATTATTTTGCCCATGATTTTGCACAATCCCAAAAGATTCGTGCAGATTTGCAAGCGCTACCCTATAAAAATGTTATAATTTATCATTTTCTTGTAGAATAATTTGTTTATCCGAAAGAAAAGACGTACTTTTGCACTCGATATTGAAAGCGAGGAAAGAAATAAATAAGAGAGAAATATCAGGATTTTAAAAGAAATAGAATTATGCTTAAGTTATTTCAAGGGCTCAGCAAGCTGCTGGCCAATTACACATCTATCTTCGTGATAGGTGTTGCAGTGTTCACATTCTTCTTCCCACATACCTTCGACTGGGTGCGCGGAACTACTCAAACCGTCATTCTCGGCATCATCATGCTCACCATGGGTCTGACCTTGACCACCAACGACTTCAAGATTCTGGCCCAACGCCCGCTGGATGTCTTCATCGGAGCCTGTGCCCAGTTCATCATCATGCCTGGCGTGGCTTATACCCTGGTTCATGTGTGGCATCTTGACCCAGCCCTGGCACTCGGAATCCTGCTGGTAGGTTGCTGTCCTGGCGGCGTTTCGAGCAACATCATGAGTTATCTGTGTCATGGCGATGTAGCTTTCTCCGTAGGAATGACCTGCGCCTCTACCATTCTTGCACCGGTGATGACTCCGCTGCTGATGAAGATTACAGCAGGCGAGATTATCCATGTAGATGCTGTGGGAATGTTCATCAACATCCTCATCGTAACGATTATTCCTGTAGCCATCGGCTGCGCCCTCAACTATATTTACGGCAAGAAAGACTGCTTCCCTACCATCCAGAGTCTGATGCCGGGCATCAGCGTTACGTGTCTGGCAATCATCGTAGGCGGCGTGATTTCTACGGTTCACGATGACCTCGTTGCTCGCGGCTTATCGCTCTTCCTCTGGACTTTCGCCGTGGTTTTCTGCCACAATACGCTAGGCTATCTTCTCGGTTGGCTTGCCGGCAAATGTGCCGGATTCAATACCGCCAAGAAGCGTACCATCAGTATTGAGGTAGGAATGCAGAACGCCGGTCTTGCTACGGTACTGGCTGGCAATTTCTTCGCAGCCCAGCCTCTCGCCGTATTGCCTTGCGCCATCAGCTGCGCCTGGCACAGCATTTCCGGCACCATCCTTGCCGGAATCTATCTGAAATGGGACCATCTGCATGAGAAGAAGTAAATGAATTCGGAAAAAGATAAATACAAAAAGGTCGTGAGATTTCTGATTGAACCTCACGACCTTTTCTTATATCATTACCTCACGGGGTTAACAGGTTAACAGTTAACAGCCGTTTTTTCTATGGTTACATGAGCAAAGCACTTGAATTGGCTTTCCCTTCGGACGCCGAACGTTGTTTCTTCACTCTTCGTTCTTCACTCTTCACTTAATCTACTTCCCCGTAGTCAGCAGCTGCACGGCTCGCTGAACTATCTCGTTTGTCTCGTTCCAAACCTGGAAGTATTGGCTCATATCCCAGATATCTCTTGCTACAAGGGCTTTCAGCTGCAGGGCGAGGTATTTCTTCGTCTGAATTAATTCAGCCTCATCCTTTGGCTCTATCTTCTCCTTCTTGCCCTCAGCGATAATGCCATCTATCAGCGAAGAAGGAACCTCGTAGGTGGCGAGGAACTTATCGAAATCCTTATACTGGCTCTTGAGTTCCTTGCGATGCGCATCGATGAACTTCAGACTGTGGTTGATGACGATACTCTTGGCTGCCAACTGACGGTGCATCTTGGTGTACTTGGTTGTATCCAGCGGCACGAAATAATCTGGCATGATTCCACCACCACCATAAACTACACGATGCTTGCGCAAGGTGTAATACTTCAGACTGTCTGAAAGATGGATGCTGTCCTGATTGGTGAACTCGCCATGCTTGTAACGCTTGTCCAGATCCATCGCATAATCCAATCTGTCACCTTTCTTATAAGGCTTCTGGATGCATCTGCCGCTAGGCGTATAGTAATGGGCGATGGTGAGACGAATCTCGCTGCCATCATCGAATGTCAGCGGACGCTGCACCAATCCTTTGCCGAAGGTTCTGCGACCAACCACTACGCCACGGTCCTGATCCTGGATGGCTCCGGAAACAATCTCGGCGGCAGAAGCGGTAAACTCATTGGTGAGCACCACCACCTTGCCCTTGCGCCATCTGCCGTTAGCCTGCGCCTTATATTCCTGGCGAGGCGCAGCACGACCGCTGGTATAAACGATGAGATCGCCCTTCTGCAGGAACTCGTTGGCAATCTGAGCCGCAGCCTGAAGATAGCCTCCGCCATTATCCTCAAGGTCGAAGATAAGGTCCTTCATTCCCTTCTTTTTCAGCGAATCCATCGCTATTGTTACCTCTTTATGACTGGTAAGACCGAAGCTTCCCAATCGGATGTATCCGATGCCCGGACGAATCATATAAGCCGCATCCATCGTAGTTACCGGAATTTTATCGCGCTTTACCTTGAAGATGAGTTTATCCTTGATGCCACGGCGCACGATGGTAAGGTTCACCGTTGTTCCCTTAGGACCACGAAGGCGCTTCATGATTTCCTCCTTGCTCATCTTGACGCCCGAAATGGCAGTATCGTTTACAGCCACAATGCGGTCGCCGGCAATGATTCCCACCTTCTCAGAAGGTCCGTTCGTAACCGGCTGGATAACGAGCAGCGTATCATCTACCATGTTAAACTGCACGCCAATGCCATCAAAACTGCCGTTCAGCGGCTCGTTCATCGCCTTGGTTTCCTTGGCTGTAGCATAAGAAGAATGAGGGTCGAGCTTTTCGAGCATACCACGGATGGCGTCCTCTACGAGCTTATTCTCATCCACACTATCCACATAGAGGTTGGTAATGGCGATTTCAGCCCTTCCCAACTTCTCTATCGGGCTGTTCTTGCCCATCTTGATACGCAACTGGGCACTGGCAGAAGTTACTGCCAGGAATGCTACTAGTGCTATGAATAGATATTTCTTCATTTCTTAAAACTTAAAGTTTATGAAAGAGAGAAATCCTTCAAGAGTTAACAGGTTAACAGTTAACAGCGCTTTTTTCAATGGTTACCCCCCGAAAGCACTTGAATTCTTCACTCTTCGTTCTTCACTCTTCACTTCATTTAATCCAGCGGTGCTGAGTCTTCCTCCGGAATATCCTCTTCTATTACCAGATTTTCGATGATGAAGTTCTGGCGCTCCATCGTGTTCTTACCCATATAATATTCCAGCAGCTTCTGCACCTGGTCGGTTTTATGCAGCGTAACCTGCTCCAACCGCATGTCGGGACCGATGAAATGGGCGAATTCATCAGGCGAAATCTCTCCCAACCCTTTGAATCGGGTGATTTCAGGATCAGGGCCCAAATCGCGAATCGCCTGCTGGCGCTCCTCATCGCTGTAACAGTAATGCGTGATGAAATCGCTCTTTTTCTCCTTGCTTCCCAGTTTCGCATCCGCAGCAGCCACCGCCTGCTTGTTCTTGATCTTGGTTCGCTTGTTGCGCACACGGAACAATGGGGTCTGAAGCACATAGACATGGCCCTTCTTGATGAGATCTGGGAAGAACTGAAGGAAGAAGGTGATGATGAGCAGGCGGATGTGCATTCCGTCGACATCCGCATCGGTTGCCACAATCACCTTGTTGTAACGCAAAGAATCCAAGCCGTCCTCTATATCGAGAGCCGCCTGAAGCAGATTGAACTCCTCGTTCTCATAAACCACCTTCTTGGTAAGACCGAAGCTGTTGAGCGGCTTACCACGCAGAGAGAACACCGCCTGGGTATTCACATCGCGGCTCTTGGTGATGCTTCCGCTGGCAGAATCGCCCTCGGTGATGAAGATGGAACTCTCCTCCTTGCGCTCGTTCTTGGCGTCGCTGAAATGGATGCGGCAGTCGCGGAGCTTGCGATTGTGGAGATTCGCCTTCTTGGCACGCTCACGGGCGAGTTTGGTAACGCCCGCCATCGCCTTGCGCTCGCGTTCGCTCTCCTTAATCTTATTCTCCAGAACCTCAGCTACATCCTTGTGGATATGGAGATAGTTGTCTACTTCCTTCTTCAGGAAATCGCCCACATACTTATTGATGGTTTCGCCACCATTCGGCGTCATCGTAGTACTTCCGAGCTTAATCTTGGTCTGACTCTCGAAAACCGGTTCTTCTACGTTGATGGCAATGGCAGCCACCAGTCCGTTTCGGATGTCAGCATACTCATACTTGCCGTAGAACTCCTTGATAGTCTTGGCAATATGCTCCTTGAAGGCACTCTGATGCGTACCTCCCTGGGTGGTGTGCTGACCGTTGACGAAGGAATAATACTCCTCGCCATACTGGTTGGTATGGGTGAAGGCAATCTCGATGTCCTCGCCCTTCATGTGGACGATGTCGTAGAGACCTTCGTTGGTCATATTATCGCTCAGCAAATCCTGCAGACCATGGCGACTCAAGATGCGGCGGCCATTGTGCATGATGGTGAGTCCGGTGTTCAGATAAGTATAGTTGCGGAGCATCGTTTCCACGAAATCATCGTGGAAGGAATAGTTCTTGAAGAGTGTATTATCCGGCTCGAAGAAGATAAAGGTACCGTTCTCGTCCTCAGTATCTTCCGTCATATCGCTCTTCAGAATACCTTTCTCAAACTTCAGATGGCGCACCTTTCCATCGCGGTACGACTTTACTTCGAAATGGGAACTGAGGGCATTGACCGCCTTCACACCCACACCATTCAGACCGACGCTCTTCTTGAACGCCTTGCTGTCGTACTTACCGCCGGTATTCAGCACACTTACAGCCTCAACGAGCTTGCCCTGAGGAATACCACGACCATAGTCGCGCACGCTGACACGCAGATTGTCCTCGATATCGATTTCCAGACGGGCACCTGCGCCCATCTTGAATTCATCGATAGAGTTGTCTACCACCTCCTTTAAGAGCACATAAATACCATCTTCCGGCAGATTTCCATCTCCCAGACGGCCGATGTACATACCCGGACGGGTGCGTACATGCTCCATATCGCTCAAGTGGCGGATGTTATCGTCGGTATATTCTACTGGCGGCTGCTCCTGAGGGGCATTGGTAAGCTCATCAGCGGCATTCAATTCGCTGTTACCTAAGTTTTTATCTTCAGACATGATTTCCTCCTTAGTTATTCTTATTTATTTTCTTATAACATAGCAAATGATGTTGCAATATTCTGTTTATCAGATCATTGCCAACACAACAATTGCTATTTACCTGATACTCTTAATATAGCAGTTGCGGCGCTTGTGAAGGACTGGATCCAAGACGCCCCATTGTCCCTGCACGGCAGCATTATCTTCCATTTCCACCTGTGTTTCTCCCCACTCGATTCCATACTTCTGATAGATAGGAATCAGGTCGGCAAAGAGCAGCGCATTGGCACCCTTAGCACGGTATTCCGGCTGGATACCGATGAGCAGAAGGTCGACAATCTTGGTTTTATGGAACTTGATGGCGCGCAGCAGATGCCACCAGCCAAAAGGAAGCAGCCTGCCCCTATGACACTTCTGCAGAGCTCTGGAAAGGGAAGGCATCGTAATACCGATACCTATCATCTTATGATCCTCGGTAGTCCAGTCTTCTATGGCTGTTACAAAGTTCAGGTCGAGCAAAGACAGATACATCTTGATGTACTGGTCTATCTGCTTCTGTGAAAGTTCGGAATAACCATAGAGATGCTTGTATGTATCATTGATGAGGTCGAAAATCTTCTGTCCGTATCCACCCTGATAAATATCCTTACGGGTAAGTTTGCGGACATGGAGATTGTATCTTTTCTCTATCATCGCCGCTATCTTGGCATATTTCTCCGGGATGGTATCTGGCACCATCAGTTTATACTCTACATACTTATTATCTACGGTAAAGCCCTCCAGAGCCTCGATGTGCTCCGGATAATATGAATAATTATAAATGGTAGGCATGGTGCCTAGCTGGTCAAAGCCCCAGGTAAGCATGCCTTCTGGATCCATATCGGTAAAACCCAGCGGACCTACAATATCTTCCATACCCTTCTCCTTACCGTATTTTTCTACAGCATCGAGAAGAGCCTTGGAAACCTCGCGGTCGTCAATGAAATCAATCCAGCCGAAACGGACCGACTTCCTGTCCCATTTATTGTTTGCCTTATGATTGATAATGGCAGCGACGCGACCTGCCAGCTTGCCATCCTTATAGGCAAGAAAATACTCTGCCTCGCAGAACTCGAACGCTGCGTTCTTGTCCTTGCTCAGAGTATTCATGTCGTCGCTGAAAAGATTAGGCACATCATATTCGTTGCCTTCGTAGAGGTCGTAATGGAAGTCGATGAACGTCTTCAAATCCTTCTTTGTTTCGACCTTTTTAATTTCTATTAATGACATGATTTTCAAACTAGTTTGCAATATTATAAATGCAAAAGTAGCAATATTTTGGCAAATTACCAAATATTGCTACTTTTTTTGCAGTTTTTTAGGGGTTAAAATTTAATTACAGCCCCCAAACTAGCCTATATCACCCATTTAGTGGTGGTTTTGGCGGAATCAGTTTTACTTAACGAGATGCTCTTTTATCCAAACCATCTGCTGATAATTTGTATCGGGTGTAGTCCAATGCTCATTGATTGGAGTGAGCAAAGCTTCCTTCTTACATTTCAACGTATTCCAAACAGCATAGCTGGTAGTTGGCGGACAGGTATTATCGTTATATCCCCATGTAAGATAAGTTGGGGCCTTTACCTTGCGGGCAAAATTCACCACATCATAATAAGCCATCGTGTTGAGACAATCCTTGTTCTTCAATATCTCATGATATTTATTGAAGTGAGGATAACCGCCCGTTCTTCCCTTCTCGGCATAAGCAGCCATATCGCTGAGCGCCGGATGATTGGCAACACACTGGGTTACGCGCTTATCTAAACCGGCTGCAATAATAGCCAAGGCTCCACCCTGACTTCCGCCCTGCACAGCCACATTCTTTCCGTCCCATTCTGGGAGAGAGGTTAGGAAATCTATGCAGCGCACCAGTCCCTGATAAACATGCCTCATATAATAACGGTTCTTATCTTCCAATCCATTGGCAAGATAACCACCGTTTGCATCGTTGAATCCCTTGCTTATCTCCTGGAATGTTTCGGCTGGGAGACGTGGGTCGAGACCATGAATCTCTATCTCGAAGCGGATGAATCCGTTCTCGGCGTAATATTTATTGCGCATAGGCTCCTTGATGGTCTTGATGCCGGCTCCAGGAGGTGTGAGAACCACAGGATGGCTACCCTGCTTGGCATTCTTGGGATAGAAGAGGTAGCCGTACATCGCATGACCTTTCTTATCTATCTGAAGCTTTACAAGATAGCAATCTATCTTATCTGTACAATATTCCTTGGCGAGTTCCTTGGTATAGCTCATCGGCACGTTCTTCAGTTCGTCCTTTGCCTGCTGCCAGAAAGCATCGAAATCCTTAGGCTCCTGGGTATAAGGCTGAATCTTATCTACCGAGAATCCTACTTTGATATGATGCTGATAGGTCTTACCATCGAGTTTATAGAATAATCTCAAATCGCGGAAGCCCGGTGTCTTTCGGGTTCCCATGTTCACGATGGCGCGCCCATTCTTCAGCTTGAAGCTTCCTTTCTTGTCAGCCTTCAGCATGTCATCGCCTATTTCATAATTCACCTCGCCGTCACGGGGAATTCCATACTTATAGAAACTTACTTCCACCTTAGCCTGTTCGCCCGTCTTATAGAGCCAGTCGGCATGGTCAGGCACGGTTAGCCAGAGATAATCACTGCGATAGGGATAGTTCTCCGCCTTCACACTTAACACACTCGTCATGTTCATCGCCAGGATAAACAGAAGCGATAAATAGATTGTCCTTAATCTGTTCATAATTTTATAGTTTGTTTTTAAATTATAATATTCAACTATCATATATGAGCGCAAAAGTACAACATTCCATTGAGATAACAAAATGATTTCAAGGATATTTTTGTTCAAGATACCCTCAATAGGCATCTTGAACAAACAAATATCCTTCCCGATAGTTTTAAGTACTGGCGGAAAACTAACATTCTCCAAGGAATCACAATAAGAAAAAGCTCGATCATCTATTCTCTCCAACACTGGCGAGAAATGCGAAGTGTCGGATGAAGCGAGAGATGGTTCATCAAATGAGTAGTGAAATTATGAGGGTGGAGTCGATTACAGAAGACAATATGGTGTCAAATTGCTCCATGACCCGAAAATATTCCTCCAAAAGGAGTGAGTTTCTCAGATTTAATTTGTATCTTTGCCATGTCATATCAGAGTTTTGCTTGTTTTCTTTTCGCAACACTAAGATAAGCAAAAATTCTGACATGGCAAAATCCGGAGTAACTTTTTGTTGCTCAGGCGCCTAAAATGTTTAATTGATAATAGTGTTGCGGAATTAATGGAATAACCAGAAATGAAATTGAAAAGACATCTACTGACAGCTGCCCTGACACTCTTTTGCCTATCGGCAGCTAACGCCCAACTGCTAAGAACAACAGTGGAGCAAGGAGAAATTGAAGGTGTGGAACATGAAGGATTCGCCCTATACAAGGGAATCCCATACGCAGAAGCACCAGTGGGCAACCTCAGATGGAAAGCCCCAGTGAGCAAGAAGCCTTGGAAGGGAGTATTCAAAGCAGACAAATGGGGAGACCGTCCACCACAGCCCATCGACCCTAACCAAAATGGTGGAGAGCTGGGCATGAGCGAGGACTGCCTATACCTCAGTGTGGAAACGCCAGCCAAGAGTAAGAATGACAAACTCCCTGTATTTGTGATGATTCATGGAGGAGCCTTTCTTACTGGCTCCTACAGTGGAACTCAGGAAAGCTTTGTCAAGGAAGGCATCATCTATTGCAGCATAGAATACCGCTTGGGAGCCTTGGGATTCATGGCACATCCAGAGCTGAGTAAGGAATCTGGCAAGAACATATCTGGTAACTATGGCATCCTTGACCAAGTGATGGCCTTAAAATGGATTCACGACAATATCGCAGCCTTCGGTGGAGACCCAGACAAGATTACCATTGCTGGAGAATCTGCCGGTGGTATCTCGGTAAGTATACTATGCGCCTCTCCCCTTGCCAAGGGTCTCTTCCGAGGAGCCATCAGCGAAAGTGGTAGCTCCTTCTGGCCTGTGGGTGAAAGCAGAAATGGTAACACAGCCATGCTCACTACCAAAGCGGCAGAAACAGGTGGACTTCTCCTTCAAAAGAGACTCAAGGCTAAGAACTTGAAGCAGCTAAGAAAAGTTCCGGCTATGGACATCGTGAAGAATACCGACTTTGAGTCCTTCTGGCCAAACGTTGACGGCTACTCCATCACCGATGACCAGTATAAGCTCTATGAAAAGGGAAACTACAATGATGTAAATGTCATCATAGGAACCAACAGCGACGAAGGAAGTATGTTTAGCCGCCCTGTCAGTGTAAGTGACTATGAGAAAAGAATCCATGAGATATATGGAAGTTGGGCAGACCAGGTTCTCAGTCTCTATCCTGCCAAGACAGAGGAAGAAACCTACTTCGCTCAATCCGACATTTTCCGTGATGGCTCCTTTGCATGGGGAACGTATGCCTGGGCTAACCTGCAGAGCAAGACCGGCAAGGGCAAGGTGTATATGTATTACTTTGACCAAGACTCAGAGAACACCATCGTGAAAAGCCGCAAAGGAGGAGCCAGCCATGTGGCAGAGATGCCATTCATCTATGGCTATAAGTTTGGCTCTGGAAAGATGACCGAGACGGAGCAGCACATGGAACAAATCATGTCACGCTACTGGATTAACTTTACCAAGACTGGCAATCCAAACGGGAATAGCCTTCCTTTCTGGACTACCTACCAAGAAGGTAAACCAACGGTGATGATTATGAAGGAAGGACTGCATTTGGGGCCTGTTCAAAATCAAAAGCAAATGGACTTCTTCGAGAAGTTCTTCAAGGAAAAAAGAAAATAATACGTCAAGTTCCAAGTGGCATTTCTCCCACTTGGAACTTTTTCATTAAAGAGATAAAACGCCACATTGTTCACCATAAAATGGCGCATAGATACGAATGCTCGCATAATGCGGATGTTTGCTTCAACAGCAGTCGATGACTTCAAAACTCCACTAAGCACAGCAACTCCTTGCTCTGTGAAAGCGTAAGTTTTCTAAACTTTCTCCGTTATTACCAGCACATGGCTTTCGTCGCTCAATGTGGTGGCGAAGATATAGGTTTCGCCACCATCCTTCAGCTTCAATCGCTTGCGCAATTCCGCTACGGAGAGAGGGAAGTTGCGGGTGGCGATGTTTGCCTTGGTGATTCCTGACAGATGACGCTTCAGTTCCTTCTTATTAAAGGAGGAGATGGCGATGATGCGGAAACTCCTGCCTGGGAAGGCGGCGATAAGATCACGACTCACGAAGAGATGGCTGTTCTTGGAAAGCATTCTGGCTCCATATCGCTCGGATAAAACGCTGAAACAGCCGGCTTTCATCAGAGAGGCATTCGGCTCGTAAAGATACTTCATCTCATCAAGAGCTGGCGAAGCTATCTTCACCGAAGAAGACTCCATATCCGTCTCATCGCAGACGAAGGATTGCGCATCGTTGATGCAATAAATGCGGAGATTCCCTGCGTCCGCAGCATCTTCTATGTGCCCAAAATCTTCTACTGATGGCAAAACAGAACCATCATTCCGGACAGGGAAGGAATTGCTGCCCACCTTTCTGCCCATATTTCGAGCTGAGAGCACTAAAAGGAGTTCCTTGCACTCATTATTCACGGAGATGATATGAACCTCTTGTACGCAGTTTAATTCGCTTACCGCACGGTGCCAATCGAGCATCGGAGAGAGTTTGATGATGACGTAATCTGCCTTCGAAAGCATTTCTTCCTGCAAAAGGGTTACATCGGGCGTACAATCTTTCAAGGATACTACCTTGTTGCCCGCATCGTCTCTACGGGCAGGATCTATGAAGATTAGCTTAAGACCAAGCTTGGTCTTAAGTAATGACCGAGACTGGTCTTCAGTTATGCCTAAAGAATCTGATGCAGCAGCCTCTTTCTTTGAAGCAAAAGAATGCAGAACCTCTATTCCGTCTCCATTCTTCACGATGGCATTCTTCAAACCCAACCGCCCGAAGTTTTCCTTCGCTGCTTCACAGAGATGAGCCTGACGCTCCACATACATCGACTTCACGCCCAATCGGGAAGCGATGTAAGAGAAGTCTACTCCGAAGCCGCCGGTCAGGTCAACAAACCCGGTTTCTTCAGAAAAATCTCCTTCATGAGGTTCTCCTTTTATTTCATTAACATTCTCTTCTGATTCTGTTAATATCTGTTGCTTTTCGCAAGTAGCTTCATTTTTGGCGAATTCTGAATCAACTGCCCCTTTGCCCGCAAATTCGCAAATTTCAGAAAGATGAAGATTTGAGGCGTTTTCGCTCTCCTTCTCCTTTTCTTCTCCGTTTTCGGATGATGAAGAAGACAAACCGAGCAGTCGGGCAGCGAGTTCAGCCTTATAAAGTGCCGTTTGTTCTGACGAACATTGCTCCATCGAAATATGAGGGGGATAGATAATGCCATCGATACTTGCCCAACGGGGCAGTTTCACACGAGCCATCTTTCGCCCGCGAATCTGGTCGAGAGCGAAAGGCATATCTACCTCGGGATACTTGCTGCCGAGGAAAGCCAACTGGCGAACATCATCGTCCTGATGCTGGCGGATAAAATCGAGCGTTGCTTGGTTCATTATTTCTGTTGAGTGATTCGTCATTACACTACTTATTCTTTATAACCGCAAAATTACGATATTCTGATGAGATTACAAAATATTTCTCAGAATATCTGATAATTTATGCCGGGATGCACCAAAAACAGGATGCTCTCGGCTATAATCTGCCCTTTACAAGGCAATATGATGACCAAAGCAGGCGGAAATAAATACATAACTATCGGAGATAGAACAACTGCCTAGGAAGAACAGAAGGCTGTTAGACGAAAAACAGCATACTGGAAGAAGGCAAACAGAAAGCTGGCAGAAGGCAAACAGCCGACTAGCGCAACAGAGGCTAGTCGGCTGTTCCAGTATAACAGTTTGCCAAACATCCTTTCTCTTATTTCAAGAGAAGCACGGTTGGCAGGAATATCGCAATCAGCTCTTCACTCTTCACCTTTTCAACATAAAGAACTGAAACACAACACATTACATAGGCGAAGAGTTTTTCAGCACTCTTCACCCACTCTTCACCACTCTTCACCTTTTACGATTTTAGGAAAGGTATAAACGCAGAGCCGCTTAGCTGTCAACAGCCTAAAAAGGTGAAGGGCGGGTGAAGAGTAAAAAAACACTCTTCACCCGCCCAACTTCCTATCCTTCAACTACTTACACACAAAAGGTGAAGAATGAAGAGTTGTTGGGAAAATTCTCTCGCATCCGTAAAGATGCAGAGAGAAAATTCCGGTGTCTCAAAAGAAACGATGGATTAGTCAGCCAACTTAGCCTTCAAGAACTCACGGTTCAAGCGAGCGATGTTAGCGATAGACTCGTTCTTAGGACAAACAGCCTCGCAAGCACGAGTGTTTGTACAGTTACCGAATCCGAGCTCATCCATGCGTGCAATCATCTTCTTAGCACGGGCAGCAGCCTCTACACGACCCTGTGGGAGAAGTGCCAGCTGGCTAACCTTTGAGCTGACGAAGAGCATAGCAGAACCATTCTTACATGCAGCAACACAAGCACCGCAACCGATACATGTAGCGCAATCCATTGCCTCGTCTGCATTCTCCTTAGGAATCAGGATAGCGTTGGCATCCTGAGCCTGACCTGTACGAATGCTGGTGTAACCACCTGCCTGGATAATCTTGTCGAATGCTGAACGGTCTACCATACAGTCCTTGATGATAGGGAAACCAGCAGAACGCCAAGGCTCAACGGTGATAACATCGCCATCGTTGAAACGACGCATGTAGAGCTGACATGTTGTAGCACCACGCTCAGTCTTACCGTGTGGTGTACCATTAATATAGAGAGAGCACATACCGCAGATACCCTCGCGGCAGTCGTGGTCGAAGACGAAAGGCTCCTGACCTGACTCGATGAGCTCCTCGTTCAAGATGTCGAGCATCTCGAGGAATGAAGTATCATCTGGGATGTTCTTCATCTCATGTGTATCAAAGTGACCCTGTGCTGTAGGACCGTCCTGCTTCCAATACTTAACTGTGAAACTTATATTTCTTGCCATTGTCTTGTTCGCTTTTTAATTCTTGTAATTTCTTGTCTGTACCTTAATTGCCTCATACTCGAGAGGTTCCTTGTTGAGCACTGGAGCAGTTGTATCGTTGCCCTGATACTCCCAGCAACCTACGTAGAAGAAGTTCTCATCATCACGCTTAGCCTCGCCTTCCTCTGTCTGGTACTCCTCACGGAAGTGACCACCACAGCTCTCGTTGCGGTGCAATGCATCGTAAGCGATCAACTCGCCCATCAAGATGAAGTCACGCAAGTGGATAGCCTTATCCAACTCTACGTTCAAGCCTTCCTTCTTGCCAGGGATGAAGAGGTTCTTGTTGAATTCCTCGCGGAGAGCCTTCATCTTCTTCAAGCCTTCCTCAAGACCTTCCTTGGTACGACCCATACCTACGTGCTCCCAAAGGATGTGACCCAACTCCTTGTGGATAGAATCTACAGAGCGCTTGCCCTGGATACCCATCAGGCGGTCGATTTCCTTCTGAACACCTGCCTCTGCCTCTGCGAACTCTGGGAGATCGGTAGAGAGCTTTGGCCACAATGCCTGGTCGGCCAAGTAGTTCTGGATAGTGTATGGCAATACGAAGTAACCGTCAGCCAAACCCTGCATCAAAGCAGATGCACCAAGACGGTTAGCACCGTGGTCAGAGAAGTTACACTCACCAATAGCGAAGAGACCTGGGATAGTGGTCATCAACTCGTAGTCTACCCAGATACCACCCATTGTATAGTGGATAGCAGGGAAGATCATCATTGGGTTGTAGTACTTCACGCCGTTAATCTCGTTAGCCAACTCACCTGGGTTAACATCGGTAATCTCCTCATACATATCGAAGAGGTTGCCATAACGCTGCAGGATAACGTCGATACCGAGACGGTTGATAGACTCAGAGAAGTCGAGGAATACGGCAAGACCTGTGTTGTTGACACCGAAGCCCTTGTCGCAACGCTCCTTAGCTGCACGAGAAGCCACGTCACGAGGAACCAGGTTACCGAATGCTGGGTAACGGCGCTCCAAGTAGTAGTCGCGGTCTTCCTCAGGAATATCAGAACCCTTCTTTGTACCAGCCTGCAATGCCTTGGCATCCTCAATCTTCTTAGGAACCCAGATACGACCATCGTTACGGAGTGACTCTGACATCAAAGTCAACTTACTCTGGTTTGTACCGTGAACAGGGATACATGTAGGGTGAATCTGAACGTAAGATGGGTTAGCGAAGTCAGCACCCTTGCGGTAGCACTGGATAGCTGCTGTACAGTTACAACCCATAGCGTTTGTAGAAAGGAAGTAAGCGTTACCATAACCACCGGTAGCGATAACTACGGCGTTGGCAGAGAAACGCTCCAACTTACCTGTAATCAAATTCTTGGCGATGATACCACGAGCGTGACCGTCAACGATAACAAGATCCTCCATCTCGTAACGGGTGAAGAGCTTAACCTTACCTGCCTCAACCATGCGGCTCAAAGAAGAGTAAGCACCGAGGAGGAGCTGCTGACCTGTCTGACCCTTAGCATAGAATGTACGAGATACCTGAGCACCACCGAAAGAACGGTTAGCCAACATACCACCGTACTCACGAGCGAAAGGAACGCCCTGAGCTACGCACTGGTCGATGATATCGTTGCTCACCTCAGCCAAACGGTAAACGTTAGCCTCACGAGCACGGTAGTCACCACCCTTTACAGTATCGTAGAACAGACGGTAAACAGAGTCACCATCATTCTGATAATTCTTAGCTGCATTGATACCACCCTGTGCTGCGATAGAGTGAGCACGACGTGGAGAGTCCTGGATGCAGAAGTTCAAGATATTGAAGCCCATCTCGCCGAGAGAAGCAGCAGCAGAAGCACCTGCCAAACCTGTACCTACAACGATAACGTCGAGCTTTAACTTATTCTTTGGGTTAACCAAACGCTGGTGAGCCTTATAGTTGGTCCACTTCTCAGCAACTGGTCCTTCAGGTATTCTAGAATTTAATGTTTTTGCCATAATCTTTTTTAATACTTAAATGATTACACGAATTATGCGCAGCACAAAGATGGAGCGCAACCGAAAGCGAATGCCAATACAACTACGATGAAGAGGAGAAGCAGGATGGTAGAATAAATCATACCGATCATCTTCCAACGGCAGAACCAAGTCTTACCGCTCCAACCGAGAGTCTGAATAGCACTCCAGAAACCGTGAGTGAGGTGGAACCAAAGAGCTACCAACCAGATGATGTAGAGAACTACGAACACTGGGTTAGCGAAGGTGTCCTGAATGAATGCGAAGCCATCTGATGGGCAGTGGCCGAAGCTTGTACCCAAAAGCTCTGCAAACATCATGTTGTACCAGAAATTAAAGAGGTGAAGCAACAAACCGAGAACGATGATGATACCGAGCACCAACATGTTCTGGCTAGCCCACTCTACCTTCTCTGGCTTTGCTGTTACCTCGTAACGCTGGTTACCGCGAGCACGACGGTTCTGTGCTGTCAGGATGAAAGCGTAAACGATGTGACAAACTGCCAAAGCTGCCAAACCCAAAGTTGCAACTACGGCGTACCAGTTAGCACCCAACAATTCGCAGATTGTGTTGTAAGCTTCTCCAGAGAAAAGCGCAACAACATTCATGCAACCGTGGAATGTCAAGAATAGAATAAGAGCGATACCAGTTACTGACATCACTACTTTTCTACCAATAGATGAATTGATTAACCACATAAATGATTGAAATTTAATTATTTAACTGTTTGAAACTAATTTATATTCCACACTTTTCGTCCCTGCAATACCTATTTTTTGGCATTCTGCAATCCTCATTTCTAGGTATATTTTCGCAAGTCTGCTGCAAAATTACTATATTTTAATGATTTATCAAAGTATTTTTGCTAAAATTTCGATTTTATTTCTTACTTTTGCCGAAAATTAGAAAAAATATAGATTAAACGAAGTATGAAATTCAATTATGACGTGCTCGTTATCGGTGGAGGACATGCCGGATGCGAGGCTGCAGCAGCCTCCGCAAACATGGGTGCCAAAACCTGTTTGATAACGATGGATATGAACAAGATTGGTCAGATGAGTTGCAACCCCGCCATCGGAGGTATTGCCAAGGGACAGATTGTGCGCGAAATCGATGCATTGGGCGGACAGATGGGTATCGTAACGGATAAAACCGCCATCCAGTTCCGAATGCTCAACATCGGAAAGGGTCCTGCCGTATGGAGCCCCCGTGCCCAATGCGACAGAGGAAAGTTTATCTGGGAATGGAGAACCATCCTCGACCATACCGACAACCTCGACATCTGGCAAGACCAGGCTGACGAACTGCTCGTAGCTAACGGAGAAGCCATCGGCGTAAAAACCATCTGGGGAGCCGAATTCTATGCCAAGAGCATCATCATCACCGCTGGAACATTCCTCAACGGACTGATGCATATAGGAAGAAAGATGGTAGAAGGCGGAAGATGCGCCGAACCTGCCGTACACAACTTTACGGAGAGCATCACCCGATGGGGTATCACTACAGCCAGAATGAAAACCGGAACTCCGGTCAGAATCGACAAGCGAAGTGTTCATTTCGAAGATATGGAAGAACAGCCGGGCGACAGCGATTTCCACCAGTTCTCTTACATGGGAGAACATCGGGTTCTGAAACAATTGCCTTGCTGGACTTGCTACACCAACAAGAAGGTACACGAAACTTTAAAAAGCGGTCTCGCTGACTCACCTTTATATAATGGTCAGATTCAGAGTACCGGTCCACGTTACTGTCCGAGTATAGAAACGAAGCTCGTCACCTTCCCCGACAAGGATCAGCATCCGCTCTTTCTGGAACCGGAAGGCGAAGATACGAACGAGATGTATCTGAACGGTTTTTCTTCGAGCATGCCGATGGATATCCAGCTGAATGCACTTCACGAGATTCCTGCTTTGAGAGATGCCAAGATTTACAGACCGGGATACGCCATCGAATACGATTACTTCGACCCTACCCAACTCAAACACTCACTGGAGTCGAAAATCATCAAAGGTCTCTTCTTTGCCGGACAGGTGAACGGAACCACCGGTTATGAGGAAGCAGGAGGACAGGGAACCGTGGCAGGAATCAACGCAGCCTTGCATTGTGTTGGCGACAAAACATTCGAGATGAACCGCGATGAGAGTTATATCGGGGTACTCATCGATGATCTCACCACAAAGGGAGTTGACGAACCATACCGTATGTTTACCTCCAGAGCCGAATACCGCATTCTGCTCCGCCAGGACGATGCCGATGCCCGACTCACCGAAAAAGCATACGAACTCGGAATTGCCAAGCGCGACCGTTACGACTGGTGGATAGAGAAAAAAGAAGCCATCGGAAGAATCATCGAATTCTGCGCCAACTATCCTATCAAGAAGGATGAGATAAATCCAAAACTGGATGCACTCGGCACTACTCCACTTCGCGCCGGCTGCAAGCTCATCGACCTCATCGCTCGTCCGCATCTGAATCTCACGAATCTTTCGGAGATTATTCCGGACCTGAAGGCTGCACTGGAAACACCAGCTAACCGAAAGGAAGAGATAACGGAAGCTGCAGAAATCAAGATGAAGTACAAAGGTTACATCGAACGAGAGCGTCTCATTGCCGAGAAGATGCACCGTTTGGAGGACATCAAAATCAAGGGCCGTTTCAACTATTCCGAGCTCCACGAAATCTCCACAGAAGGACGCCAGAAACTCGAGCGCATCGACCCGGAAACTTTGGCACAGGCAAGCCGAATTCCGGGCGTATCACCAAGCGATATCAACGTGATGCTTGTATTACTCGGAAGATAAGCCGTTTCACAGCGAAGCACAAGGGAATTTTCAATGTTTCACGTGAAACAGACTATCAACAAAACATTTGATGCTCAACCGCTTAAGAAAGGTTGCATCAAGTGTTTTGCGGTTAAAGTAAAACTTCAGCAATTCGTGAAACAAAAGCGGATAAAATCGAGTAAAAGGCAAAAACAAACGGGGAAAAAGCCCATAAAAAGGAACAAGAAAAAAGAACAAAATAAGTATCAATTTAAAGCATAAAAAGTAATGAACAATCAGCTATTATTAGACAATCTGCGTTGCATTCCAGATTGGCCAATCAAGGGTGTAAACTTCCGCGACGTTTCAACCCTTTTCAAGAATCCTGCATCTTTAAAAGAGATCAGCGATGAGATGTATGAACTCTACAAAGACAAAGGAATCACCAAGATTGTAGGCATCGAATCACGCGGTTTCGTAATGTCTTCTGCCCTTGCTATTCGTCTCGGAGCCGGCGTAGTTTTATGCCGCAAACCGGGCAAACTTCCATGCAAAACCGTACAGGAAAGTTATGCTAAGGAATATGGCATCGATACCATCGAAATCCACGAAGATGCCATCAACGAGAACGACATCGTACTCCTCCACGATGACCTCCTCGCTACTGGCGGAACCATGAAAGCAGCATGCGACCTGGTAAAGAAATTCCATCCGAAAAAGGTATATGCCAACTTCATCATTGAACTCGTAAACGAGAATTTCGAAGGCAGAAACTCCTTTGATCCAGACGTTGAAGTAACTACTTTATTGCAGTTATAAGCTGCAAAAAGACTGCAAGAAATACTGCGAGAATGCAGCAAGGAAGCAGCAAGGAAGCAGTAAAAGACACTAGAGCGTTGCCGTTTCACGTGAAACAGTAACGCTCGTTTTCCCTTTAAAAACAAGTAAAAATATGACGAAACAAGAGAATGAGGAGCGCTTGGCTAGGCTTAAAAACATCGTTTTAAGTATGCCGGAAAAGCCAGGAAGCTACCAATATTACGACGAAAATCATACGATTATATATGTGGGAAAGGCGAAAAATCTGAAGAGAAGAGTATCCTCCTACTTCCATAAAGAGGTAGACAGATACAAGACAAAGGTGCTTGTTTCTAAGATTCACGACATATCTTATACGGTCGTAAACACAGAAGAAGACGCACTGTTGCTCGAAAACAGCCTGATCAAAAAGTATAATCCAAGATACAATGTCCTGCTGAAAGACGGCAAGACATACCCCTCTATATGCGTAACAAACGAGTATTTTCCACGCATTTTCAAGACTCGTCATATCAATAAAAAAGTGGGAACCTTCTTCGGTCCTTACCCTCATATCGGCAGCATGTATGCCGTTTTAGAGGTCATCAAGAAGCTTTATAAGCCCCGCACCTGCAGAATGCCTATCACTAGAGAAGGCGTTGCAGAAGGCAGATACAAGCCGTGTCTGGAGTATCATATCCACAACTGCGGAGCACCCTGCATCAACAAGCAGAGCTATGAGGAATATCAGGAAAACATGCGCCAGGCACGGGAAATCCTGAAGGGAAACACGCGGGAAGTAAGCAAATATCTCTACGATTTGATGATGAAAAATGCCGAACTTCTACGTTTTGAAATAGCCGAAGAATATAAGAAAAAATACCAATTACTGGATGATTTTGAGGCAAAAAGCGAGGTGGTAAGCCATACCATTACAGATGTAGATGTCTTCACCATCGTAAATGATGATGCCAACAAAAACGCCTTCATCAACTATATTCACGTAAAAAACGGCACCATCAACCAGAGCTTCACCTACGAATATAAACGTAAACTGGAGGAGAGCGATGAGGAACTTCTGATTACAGCCATTCCGGAAATCAGAGAGCGTTTCCACTCCACATCGAAGGAGATAATCGTGCCCTTCGAAATGGAATGGAAGCTGAAAGATGCAACCTTCTTCGTACCCCAAAGAGGAGACAAAAAGCACCTTCTGGAGCTGTCGGAAATGAACTGCAAGCAGTATAAATTCGACCGTCTGAAGCAGGCAGAAAAGCTCAATCCGGAGCAGAAACAGACCCGATTGATGAAGGAATTACAAGCAAAACTGAAGCTTCCAAAGCTGCCGTATCAGATAGAATGTTTTGATAATTCCAACATATCCGGTACTGATGCCGTGGCAGGTTGCATCGTATATAAAGGCATGAAACCATCCAGAAAAGACTATAGGAAATACAACATCAAAACGGTGGAAGGACCTGATGATTACGCATCCATGCAAGAGGTGGTAAGACGCCGGTACAGTCGCATGATAGAGGAAGAAACTGCACTTCCAGACCTCATTATTACCGATGGTGGAAAGGGTCAGATGGACGTAGTAAGAGAGGTTATTGTTGACGAATTACACCTGGATATTCCTATCGCAGGACTGGCCAAAGACGACCGTCACCGCACCAACGAACTTCTCTTCGGATTCCCTCCTCAAACCATCGCCCTACCACCCGAAAGTGAACTGTTCAAGGTGCTGACACAGATACAGGATGAGGTGCACAGATACGCCATCACCTTCCATCGCGACAAGCGCAGCAAACATGCTCTTCACTCAGAATTAGACGATATCAAAGGCATCGGTCCAAAGGCTAAAGAATCCCTTCTAAGCAAGTTTAAGAGCGTGAAAAAGATGAAAGAAGCATCCTTTGAACAACTTTCAGAAGTATTAGGCCCTCATAAGGCAGAAATTCTTTCAAAATATTTCGAAGAAAAAGGCGAGAATATGAAATAAAAGTTGTATATTTGCAGTTTAAACTATACTATATATATTAATAATAAGAAGAACAGAACCGAAGCAAGCATTCCAAAAATGCTATTCATAAAGTTCAATGTTCAACATTCAAAGTTCAAAGTAGTAATATGAGAATCGTAATACAGCGTGTCTCTCACGCCTCAGTAACCATCGAAGGAGCGGTTAAATCTGCCATCAGACAAGGCTATCTGATCCTTCTGGGAATAGAGGAAAGCGACACTTCAGAAGATGTAGACTGGCTGGTCAGAAAGGTAATCGGACTCCGTGTTTTCGACGACGAAAACCATGTTATGAACCGCTCTATCATGGATATAAATGGTGAGATTCTGGTCATCAGCCAGTTCACCCTATTCGCCAGCTACAAGAAAGGAAACCGCCCAAGCTGGCTCAGAGCAGCCAAGCACGAAATCAGCGTTCCACTCTATGAGGAGTTCTGCAAAAAGCTATCCGATGCACTCGGAAAGCCAGTAGGAACAGGCGAATTTGGTGCCGATATGAAGGTAGATTTACTGAACGATGGACCGGTAACCATCATGATGGATACTCACAACAAGGAATAATGCCCTACCCTGAAAGAAAGGCATCTTTCCCCATAAAAGAATTAGGAAGATGACAATAAAAGAAGCACAAGAAGCTGTAGATCAGTGGATTAAAGAATATGGCGTACGCTATTTCAGCGAACTGACCAATATGGCTTGCCTCACAGAAGAAGTGGGCGAACTGGCACGCGTCATTGCCCGAACATACGGCGACCAGAGTTTTAAGAAAGGCGAGAAACCTAACTTAGGCGAAGAAATGGCCGATGTTCTTTGGGTGCTTATCTGCCTGGCAAATCAGACAGGGGTTGACTTGACAGAAGAACTCCAGAAGAGTTTTGACAAGAAGACAAAAAGGGATTCTGAAAGGCATAAAAATAATCCAAAACTATCTGAGCATCAGGAAGATAAAGAAAAATATAACAAGAATTAGAATTGCTATTCATATAAAAACTTAACTTTAATAATTATATAAATAACATTAAGTATGAGCAGTATTAAAGAACAGGTTCTTGCACAGCAGGGACAGTATAAAGAGTCAGACGACAAGTATTTATCAGTTTTGAAGCAGTACAACTGCAACCTCAACGATGAGGAAGTAGCTGCAGCAGTAAAGAAGATTCTCGATGAAAAGGTAGCAGAGAATGAGACCATGGAGGTCAAGAAGTTCCTCTTCGGCAGCATCGAGTTGACTTCTCTCCATACAGAAGATACAGAAGAAAGCATCCTGAAGATGATTGAAAAGGTGAATCAGTTTGCCAAGGATTATCCTCAGCTTCCTCACGTAGCAACTGTATGTACCTACCCTAACTTTGCCGGCCTTATCAGCCAGAGTCTGGAGGTTGACGGCGTAGAAATCGCTGTAGTAAGTGGCAATTTCCCATCCTCTCAGACCTTTATCGAGGTAAAGATTGCAGAAACCGCAATGGCTATCAAGGATGGTGCTACAGAGGTGGATATCGTAATGCCTGTTGGCAAGTTCTTCAGCGAAGATTACGAGGGTCTCTGCGATGATATTCAGGAACTCAAGGAGACATGCGGAGAGCATAAGATGAAGTGTATTCTGGAGACAGGCGATCTGAAGAATTGCAGCAACATCATGAAGGCTTCTATCCTCGCAATGTACTCAGGTTCAGACTATATCAAGACCTCAACAGGCAAGGAGAAGGTCTCAGCTACCCCTGAGGCAGCATACGTTATGTGCCAGGCTATCAAGGCATATTACGAAAAGACTGGCATTCAGATTGGTTTCAAGCCTGCAGGTGGTATCAATACCGTTCATGATGCCGTAGTTTACTACACCATCGTGAAGGAAGTTTTGGGCGAGAAATGGCTGACCAACCAGTGGTTGCGCCTCGGCACATCACGCCTGACTAACCTCCTCTTGAGCGAAATTCTGGGCAAGGAAATCAAGTACTTCTAAAGATAATTTTAAAGTACCATTTAAGATACTTCTAAAGAGAATTCTAGAGTATTGTTTAAAAGAAAAATCTAAAGAAAAGTAACTGATTATCAACAGAATACAAAAACGCAAAGGGTTGATTCTCTCTGAGAACCAACCCTTTTTATATTATGTTTTTCTTCAATTTTTATATTAAGCTTTTCTTTCAATCACGAAATCCAGGTAAGCCTTCAAGGCATTGTAAATATCCTTATCCTCCACATAAGTATCGAGGAAATTCATGGCTTCGGCATGGAAATCCCACATGCGCTTATCCGCATATTCAATACCTCCGTTTTCCTTTGTAAATGCCACTAACTGAGCTATTTCATCAGCCGTCACAGTATGAGCCTTTACCTTTCTGGCAAGCTTCATCATCTCCTCATCACCGGTAGACTTCAAAGCATATATTACAGGCAAAGTCAGTTTTCCTTCAACCATATCATTACCAGTAGGTTTACCTATCTCCTTGGAATCATAATAATCAAAGATATCATCACGGATCTGGAAGATGATGCCCAAGTTCTGCCCAAAACGCTTCGCCTCTTCAATCTGCAGTTCTGAAGCATTGGCAGACATCGCTCCGATACCGGCGCAAGCCTCAAAGAGAGCAGCCGTTTTCTGCTTAATCACCTGATAATAAATATCTTCCGATATCTCTTCATTACTGATACTGTTGAGCTGAAGAATCTCACCATTAGACAGGATACGTCCCAACTCAGCAAGATAACGCACGATTTCCTCTGAATGCGAATAAGATACATGAAGCAAGGCGGTGGAAAGAATGAAATCGCCCACAAGCACAGCCACCTTATTATTATAAGTAGCATTCACGCTAGCCTGTCCGCGGCGCTCCTCACTCTCATCAACCACATCATCATGTACCAGCGAAGCGGTATGAAGAAGCTCCAGACCTACCGCAGAATGCTGGGTAACACTGGAAACCTTTCCAAAATTACGTGCCATCAACAAGATGAGTATAGGGCGCATACGTTTTCCAGCGCGCTGACGGATGTGGTCGAGCACCTGGGAAAGGAGGCCATCGCTATGCATAAGAGACTTGTTGAACAAATCTATAAAATCTGCTAATTCTGCCTCTATAGGCAGCTTGATAAGTGATAAATAGTCCATTATATGTGAGTAAATCTACTTAATTTCTGAAATTTGTTACAAAATTAATCAATTCTTCTTGAAATATCGCATTTTTTTAGTAATTTTACACCACAAAAATGAATATTATGGATAAATTGTTCCTTTTAGACGCGTATGCGCTCATTTATAGGTCGTATTACGCCTTTATGAAAGCCCCTCGAATCAATTCGAAGGGACTCAATACTTCGTGTGTAATGGGGTTCTGCAATACCCTCAACGAGATACTTACCAAGGAGAAACCTACCCATATTGCGGTGGCTTTCGACCATGGCAAGACTTTCCGTCATGAGGCTTTCCCTGCATATAAAGCTCAACGAGAAGAGACACCGGAAGACATCAAACTCTCTGTGCCTATCATCAAAAATATCCTGGAGGCATATCATATCCCTATCCTTCAGGTAGATGGTTTCGAGGCGGATGATATCATTGGAACAGTTGCCTTGAAGGCAAGTGAAAAGGGGATGGAAACCTACATGCTCACACCCGATAAGGATTACGCACAACTGGTTCGTAACAATGTTTTCATGTTCCGTCCTCGTCATGGCGGTGGATACGAAAAGTTGGGCGTACAGGAAATTGAAGAGAAATACAGCATCACTTCCCCACTCCAGGTTATCGACCTCCTTGCTCTGATGGGCGACTCAGCTGATAACTTCCCTGGCTGTCCGGGCGTGGGAGAAAAGACAGCCATCAAACTTATCAACGAGTTCGGTAGTGTAGAAGGTCTTATCGAGAACTCTTCTCAAGTGAAAGGCAAGCTCCGCGAAAAAGTGGAGGGTGCAGTAGAAGATATCAGGATGTCAAAGTTCCTGGCAACCATACGAACCAATGTTCCGGTAGAGATCAAGATGGAAGATTTGAAACGGGTAGAGCCAGACAATACAAAATTGGATGAAATCTTCACCGAGTTAGAGTTTAAGTCGTTTGCTAATCGAGTTCTTAACAAACCTAAAAAGGTGCAAACAAAGCCTACTGGAGAGCTCGATTTATTTGGCGCACAACAAGCCGACGGGCAGGAAGAGTCAAAAAACGCGAGTTTTGAGACCCTTAAAACGACGCCCCATTCATATAAACTCATTGATACAGAAGGAGATGCAAGGAAACTTTATGACTATTTATTGACATTCAACATTCTCAGTCTAGACACAGAGACCACATCTACCGCTGCCATTGATGCAGAATTGGTGGGTTTGAGCTTTGCCGTGAAGGAAAAAGAGGCTTTCTACGTAGCAATTCCAGCAAATCGTGAAGAAGCCTTAAAAATCGTAAACATCTTCAAACCTCTCTACGAGAACCCGGAAATCTTGAAAGTGGGGCAGAACATCAAATACGATTACGAGGTGTTGATGAACTACGGCATAGAGATTCAGGGCAAGATGTTCGATACGATGCTCGCCCACTATCTCATCCAGCCAGAACTTTACCACAACATGGATTACTTGGCAGAAGTATTCCTCAATTATCAGACCATCCACATCGAAGAACTGATTGGTCCGAAGGGAAAGAACCAGAAGTCGATGCGCGATCTCGCCCCATCAGACATTTACGAATATGCTGCCGAAGATGCCGACATCACCTTGAGATTGAAAAATGTGCTCGAACCAAAACTTAAAGAGATAGATTGTGAAGATCTGTTCTGGAATGTAGAAATGCCGCTTGTACCTGTTTTAGCCCACATGGAGATGACGGGAGTATGCATCGACACCGATACCCTGAAGGAAACATCCGAGAAACTCACCAACCGCCTCAATGAGATAGAACATCATATCTATGAGTTGGCAGGCGAATCGTTCAATATCGCTTCCCCACGCCAGGTTGGAGAAATACTCTTCGGAAAGATGAAGATTGTGGAGAAGCCTAAGAAGACGAAGACGGGCCAGTACGTAACAAGCGAAGAAGTCCTTCAGCAGCTGCGCAGCAAGAGTCCAATCATCGATGAAATACTGAACTACAGAGGTTTAAAGAAACTTTTGGGAACCTATATAGATGCCCTTCCAAAGCTTATCAACTCTCGCACCGGTCACATTCATGCCTCTTTCAACCAAGCCATCACAGCCACTGGACGTCTTTCTTCAAGTGATCCAAACCTGCAGAATATTCCTGTACGCGATGACGATGGCAAAGAGATACGCAGATGCTTCATCCCAGAACCAGGCTGCCTGTTCTTCTCTGCCGACTATTCACAGATAGAACTTCGCATCATGGCACACCTGAGCCAGGATCCAAACATGGTAGAAGCATTCCGTGAAGGCTCTGATATTCATGCAGCTACAGCTGCCAAGATTTGGCACGAAGATATCAAAGAAGTAACAGATGCACAGCGCAAGAAGGCAAAAACTGCCAACTTCGGCATCATCTACGGCATCACTACCTTCGGTCTTGCCCAACGCATGAACATCGAAAACCGAGAGGCAAAGCAGATCATAGAAGACTACTTCCGCACCTTCCCTGGTGTTCAGGCTTACATGGAGAAGGCAAAGGAAATGGCAAGAGAGAAAGGCTATGCCGAAACCCTCTTCCACCGCCGTCGCTACCTGCCAGACATCAACAGCAAGAATGGTACTGTAAGAGGATTTGCCGAGCGCAATGCCATCAATGCCCCTATCCAGGGCTCTGAGGCAGACATCATCAAAGTGGCTATGATCCGCATTTTCAACCGATTCAGAGCAGAAGGCATCAGGAGCAAGATGATTATCCAGGTGCATGACGAACTCAATTTCTCCGTATATCCGGAAGAGAAGGAAAAGGTAGAGAAGATTGTGGTAGAAGAGATGCAGAACGCCTACCAGCTCAGTGTGCCTCTGGTTGCTGATGCCGGATGGGGAAACAACTGGCTAGAAGCACATTAGAAAAACCAGAAAGCGGCCGCAAAAACCGCAAGGCAACTTAAATACAAAGAAGCTCGCAAGATACCAAACGTTCATCTTGCGAGCTTTTCTTTTTCGAGATGTTTCACATGAAACAATCAAACATACTATCAAAACACCACTAAAAAGACAAATAACTCCTTTATTCACAAGTACATTTAGAAATCTTTGTTTATTTAGATTAAAAAGGATAATAAAATTATAATATTTTCATATTTATTTGGTTCTTACAGAAATAAAGTGTATATTTGCATAGTAAATCAGAAAGATATGCAAACGCACCTGTCTGATTAAAAGTGAATAGATAACAGTAATCAATCAAATTAAAAAAGAAAGGAACATTATGAAGAAATATGTTTGCGACGTGTGTGGTTGGATTTATGATCCAGAAGTAGGTGATCCAGAGGGCGGCATCGCTCCAGGTACAGCATTCGAGGATATCCCAGATGATTGGGTTTGCCCTCTTTGCGGAGTAGGCAAGGAAGATTTCAGCCCTGTAGAGGAATAAGGCTCTTTTGGAGGAATCACCCGAAGGAAATCCTCACAAAGGAATCATCTGAATGAAATACCTGATATTCAGGCAACACATTCATAAAATAATAGGAGGAACCATTATGACAAAAGTTAGAGAAATCTACCGCTGCCAGATTTGTGGCAATGTTGTAGAAGTTGTAAACCCAGGAGCCGTGCTCAGTTGCTGTGGCGAGCCGATGAAGCTGATGAAGGAAAACACCAGCGATGGCGCCAAAGAGAAGCACGTGCCTGTGATAGAACCTATCGAGGGCGGCTATCGCGTAACAGTAGGAAGTGTGGAGCATCCGATGCTACCAGAGCATTACATCCAATGGATAGAATTGCTCACCCCTACCGATGTACTTCGTCACGAGTTGAAGCCAGGCGAAAAGCCTGAAGCAATCTTCCTGACCAACGCAGAAGCCAAGGATGTTACGGCTCGAGAATACTGCAATCTCCACGGATTGTGGAAGGGGGTAATTGAAGGATAAAAACCATCATACTAACAAAAGGTCTCATGTTGTCTTCCCAATGTAGGGAATATGACATGAGACCTTTTTAACTTTATTTACATCTCGTTTTTTCCACATTCGCCAGGAAATATCTATCTTTGCCGACAAAACGCTATAGATGATGAGAAGAATATGGAATAATCTTACATCAATATCCTTGCTGACAGCATTATTCACCTGCATCTGTCAGATTTCCTGTTCACAAGATAAAGCAGCAGAAACCCTGCGCTCCGCCTACTATTGGAGTACAACATGGCAGATGGACAGCAGCAAGATGAACTTCATCCAGAAACACCATATCAAGCGACTCTACGTTAGATTCTTTGATGTGGTAAGGGATGCTGATGGAGAAATCATGCCCAATGCTACTCTGCAATTTGATACAACCGAAGAGAATATGACAGCCGAAGAAAAGGAGAAAGAATCTCTGATGCCGAAAGGAATGGAGATTATCCCCGTTGTCTATATCGTAAACGACTGTTTTAAAGCAAAAACCAAGACGAATCCTATCAGCAGCGACAAGTCGGACAGGAAATCTTCAGATGAAACACCCGGCAACTCGCAGATAAGATTCTGAACCGCATCCTTCAGATGAACGAAGCCAATGACATCGAGAACGTAAAAGAGATTCAGATAGACTGCGACTGGACAGCATCAACGCAAGAAACCTATTTTGAATTCCTCCATTATTTAAAGGAGAAAGCCAAAGACAAGCAGATACAGCTGTCAGCCACCATCCGGTTACACCAGCTCTCGATGCCCCCACCCCCTGTGGATAGAGGCATCCTGATGATGTATAATACAGGCGATGTAAAACAGCTAAACTGCCAAAAGCCGATACTCGACATGAAGGATGTGGCTCCTTACATCCAGCATCTAGGCAGTTATCCGTTGCCGCTTTCTGCCGCTTATCCGCTCTTCAGCTGGCGAGTCCTCTTCAGAGAAGGAAAATTCGTAGGCATCATGCATGCAGATGATGATTTCCCCGTATTGCCAGGCGATAGCATCGTGGTAAGAAAGCCCGAGATGACCGACATCATGGAAGCCGTCAGAAGCATCAATCACCAGAATGAAGACATCAATAGCGAGGTCATTCTCTTCGACCTCAACACCGATAATATCAAACGATTTAACTCAGAAGATTATGAAAAGATTTTTAATCATAGGAGTGATGGCAGCAGCATTTAGCACCCACGCCAACGCCTGCGTTGCCGAATACTCTGATCATAACTACTATATGTTCAGCGTGTTCAACCGCGACCAGACTTCGCCGGCGTATCTCTACGACATCGCCAGCTACTGGCAGAAGTATGCCGGCAATACATCCTCCGTCAACTTATCCTTCTACAGATGGAACAAGGAGGATATTCTGAAAGTTGCCAAACACAAGAAAGATGCAGGAATGCTTTCTTATTTAAGAAACCTGAATGCCTACCTGGATGCCTGCGAGAAGTTGAATCCCAATGCCTGGAACTACGCCTCGAAACAAGAACGGCTACAGATTCAGCAATCGCTGACCCGGCTCAACAATGCCGCCAAAATTTATAAAGGCACCCAACTCAAGAGCCAATACGCCTTGCTCCGCATGCGTACTAATATGATGAAGGGATTCCACCAGCAGAACATCACCTATTGGAATGCCATTGCCTCCCGACTTCCCAAGTCACCATGGCGGAAGGCAATGCGCAACATTTATGCCCGGGCTTTGTGGAAAACAGGGAAACATCAGCAGGCACTCGATATCTATGCCGAGCAGGGAGATATGGCAAGCATCAAGGTGCTCGCCCGAAACTATCGCAATCTTGCTGGCATTCAGAGCACTTATCTCAAGAATCCGAACTCGGCAATGCTCACCTATCTGGTGCAGGATTTCGTGAACAACTGTCAGCAGACAATAGACAGTCGCTCCAAAAACCAAGTAGACAAGGAATGGATTGAGGAAATTGGCGCCAAGGTCATCTACCAGAAAGAAGCCCTCAACTTCATCACCTTTGCCAATAAGGTCATCGCTGAAGGCAAGACGCAGAATCCTTGCCTGTGGCGTTCTGCCACCGCCATGCTCCATTATCTCTATGGATATCAGCAGGAAGCATGGAAGGAAAGCACCGAAGCCATTACGTTAGATGGCACACAGAGAATGAAAGACAATGCAAGAGCCATCCGACTCCTGGTTTCTACCCGAAATGCACAGGTGGATAGCGATTACCCACAATATCTGGTTGGCGAATTCAAATGGCTCAACGAGATGGCAAAAGGAGAAAGCACAAGAACAAAGGGAGAAAACCCGAAAAATGATGATTTTACCAATCCCGACATTCACTATGTAGAGGTGAAGGAGCGTGTGGCTTACCGCGCCCTGTACAACCGGTTCAAGACAATGGCAGACAAGGCAAAAAAGGAAGACCGGCGGGAAGCTGGCAGGAATTACGAAAGCATGGCCACTGCGATGTATGGCATGATGGATGCCTACATGCGAACCTTCTACAAGGAGCAACAAGATGAAGAATACATCAGCCGCTATCTTTATTCATCGGAATACGCCATTCGTCTCGATTCGCTCTCTGCGCAGCAGCTAGCTGATTACTATCGCTTCATCACATCTCCTCATCAGGATGCCTTCCAGCAATACGTCTGCCAGTCACTCTATCGCCATGCCGATTTCTTCAAGGATATGATAGGCACCAAGTATCTTGCCGAGGGAAACTTTGGCGAAGCTGCCCGCTGGCAGAAGGAGGTTTCTTTGGATTTCATCAACAACCAAGCCATCAGTTTCTATGCCGAGAAGCGCAGCTATGCTGTGCCTTACTGGTTCAACCACCAGAAGGTGAATGATTCGGATATGTGGAGCATCCAGGGCAGTTATGCCCACCTGAAGGAGAACCCGAAGTGGAAATTCTGCCAGGAAATGAACCAGCTCATCGGCCAATACAATGTGGCTCGTGAAGGCGAAGCCAGGGAGAAGCTTGCCTACGAACTTGCCATCCGCTATTACCAGGCATCCTGCTATGGCGACTGCTGGTATCTTACCCATTATGGCAAGAGCATTGCCGATAGTGCCCGCACAGGCGAAGCCGATTTCGCAGCTATCGCTCAAGACTATCTCAAGATAAGCAAGCAAAGCAGCAATCTCACGCTTCGCTATCATTCGCTCTATGCCCTCTCATCCATCGGCATTGACCCATGGTTTAAGATTACCTACGATGCCAACTGGAAAGAGCAGAAGCTTCTACAGCCACAATCCACTCAATATCAGGCGATGATGGAATGGAGCAAGTTCTGTCATCAGCATCCGGAAATTGTGGATCAATACACCACCCGATGCGATGTATTAAAGCAATTCGAAAAGAATCTCTAAAAATGCTATCATAAAGGCATCCACAGCCCCCGTGGATGTCTTTTTTAATTAATTATCTACGATTTCTTTGTATCTTTCATCCATAATGTGTATCTTTGCATCCAATTATTTAAACGTTTAAAATGAAACAGAATGATATAATTTCAATCATTCAAGATAATGATATTTCCGAATATTATTCCTTGAAGGATTTAGGTATTGAAGGCTATGCTTTTCCTTACCAAGAAGCACTTAAAATAGTGCAGACATGTAAACTTTTAGCGATTCCAATCTTAGGAGGTGATGTATATAGTATGAAAAATTCTATTATAGAGTACTCTGATGATAATTGGTATTATAATAGAACTCCAGATGAGTCATATTACGATTACGTGCAAAATAGCTGTAATAAATCCGAATCTTACATCAGGACTTTTAAAAATCATTTTTGTGATAGGCCTTTATTTTCCTTTGTCCTAGAGAATGAAAACTAAAGCCGGGCAAGAGGTCTCATACCATTTTGCTGACGTCAGCAAAATGATCACCCTTGGTTCTAAGAAATTCATCGCACAACAACTGAACTACGCTCGCACATCAGCTGTTATGCATGCGCACAACAGGTGATGTGCAATCGCACAACAGCTGTTGTGCGATTGCAGAAGGTATCTCTTCCAGCAACTTATCCTATCTTTCCCAACAACTTATCCTATATATCCCAAGGACTTATGTAATATTTTTCAGGTACCTCTCCCGTATATTCCAACGTCTTCACCTATATCGTTGCGCTTCCTCAAGCGTTTCTGTCGGTTTACCATCGTTGATTCTTCCGTCATCTATGATTTTTAGTTAATTTTCCACGATTTCTTTGTATCTTTCATCCATAATGTGTATCTTTGCATTAAATATATTTAAACGTTTAAAATAAGGCAACATAACAATGGCAAAGAATAATAAGCAGGCAGCTAACCAAGACGGTAACAGCACCAAGAAGGCTACAAAGAAAAAGAAGAAAGTCAAGGTTTCGCATATCGTGAAACCAGAAAACATGACTTTAGAGGAATGGCAAATCAAACTGCGCAAACAGGTGACCGATATCGAGCACTTCGATATCAGTTGTGTTGATGACGTCCTTTGCCCTGGAGAGTATATCGTTCACAACCCTGAAAAGAACAACGAGTACAAGGTGGTGTATCGTGGAGCCAACAGCGAATGGAATTATTGTTCCTGCATGGATTTCAAGACTTCAAGACTCGGCACTTGCAAACATATCGAAGCCGTCAAAAAATGGTTTGGCGGAAAGAGGGGCGTACATGTACATCGGGAATTACCACCTTATACTTCTGTCTATCTCTCCTATCGGGATGAGCGATGCGTAAAGATTCGTATCGGCTCAGACAACAAGGAGGCATACGAACAGTTAGCCAAAGATTACTTTGACAAGAACCATGTCTTGAAGAAATCAGCCTATGCCCGCATTGGCTCTTTCTTGAAACAAGCTCGCCAAATCAGCGATACATTCAGATGCTATAAAGATGCCATTGACTTTATCATCGATATTCGCGAAAAAGCGAAAAGAATGAAGATTGTGAAGACATACGATGACGAGAAACTCAACAATCTTCTGAAAGTAAACCTCTATCCTTACCAGAAAGAGGGCATCCGCTTTGCTGCAAAGGCAGGAAAGGCTATCATTGCCGACGAGATGGGTCTCGGAAAGACAATCCAAGCTATAGGTACTGCCGAACTGCTACGCAAGGAAAGTCTTATTGGCTCTGTACTCATCCTCTGCCCTACCTCGCTCAAATATCAATGGCGAAGTGAAATCAAGAAGTTTACTGATGCCGAAGTCTTCGTCATAGAGGGAAGTCATCTCAAGAGAAAGGAAGCGTACAATCGCCCGGAACCTTACAAGATTATTTCCTATAATAGTGCCGCCAATGACATCAAGATACTCGGCTGTTTGCAAACCGATATGCTCATCATGGACGAGGTGCAGCGCCTGAAGAACTGGAACACGCAGATTTCCCGTGCGGCAAGAAAGATAGAATCAGATTACTCCGTAATTCTATCCGGTACCCCATTGGAGAACAAGCTCGATGAACTCTACTCTATCGTGGAGTTTGTTGATAATTTCCGCCTTGCCCCTTACTACCTCTTCAAAGACAAGCATATCATTACTGATGAAACAGGAAAAGTTCTGGGTTATAAGAACTTAAACGACATAGGCAAGAAGCTGGGCGATATTCTCATCCGTCGCCGCAAGAAGGATGTGAAACTCCAGATGCCTGAGCGTTTTGACAAGAACCTTTTCATTCCGATGACCAACGAGCAGATGGAGATGCATCAGGAGTGGCAGAACCAGGTACGTCTCCTGGTTCTGAAATGGCGCAGGATGCATTTCCTATCCGATAAAGACCGCAAGCGTCTCCTGCTCTTCCTCTCACAGATGCGCATGGTATGTGACAGCAGTTATATCCTCGACCAAAAGACGAGATACGACACCAAGGTGGATGAATGCGTGAACATCATCAGCGACATTATCAGCGAGGAAGGTGAAAAGGTTGTGGTATTCAGTCAATGGGAACGCATGACCCGCCTCATCGCCAAGGAACTGGAGAAAAAAGAAATTGGCTTTGAATATCTGCATGGTGGCGTACCATCCGAAAAGCGTAAGAACCTAGTAGATAATTTCATGAACGAACCATCGAGCCGGGTTTTCCTCTCTACCGATGCCGGCAGCACAGGCTTGAACCTGCAGTCAGCCGCTACCATCATCAACATCGACTTGCCTTGGAATCCTGCCGTTCTCGAACAGCGTGTCGGGCGCATCTATCGCCTTGGTCAGCAGAACAACATCCAGGTTATCAATCTCGTAACACCTGATTCCATCGAGCAGGAAATGCTCGGTAAGTTGCGTTTCAAGACCTCCATGTTTGAAGGCGTTCTTGATGACGGCGAAGATTCTGTATTCATCACAGATGATAAGTTCAGCAAGATGATGGAAACCGTGAGCGGTATGGTGGAAGAGGACGAAGAAACAGAGAAGGCTCGCAACAAACATAAATCTAACGAGAATAAAGAAGAGGTTTCCATCCAGCAGCAAACGAACTCATCTTCGAACGGAGAATCCGTCTCTAATCGCTCAAGTCAGCCAAAGGATTTGGTAGCCCAAGGAATATCTTTCCTCTCAGGCTTAGCCGAAACCTTAAAGTCGCCAGAAGCCACAGCCCAGCTGGTTGATTCCATCGTTGAGAAAGACGAGCAGACAGGCGAAACCTCCATCAAGATACCAGTGGAGAACAAAGAGACAGTTTCTAACCTTCTGAATCTCATCGGTAAGTTGTTTGCAAAATAAGTCATGGGTAAAAAGAAACATAAGCATCAAGGACATTATTGCAAGATGTGTGGAGAGTATAAATCCAACGAGTCGTTCAGTGGTAAAGGACACAGACTGCACATCTGCAAGAAATGTATATCAATAAGAAATAAGGCTAAAAAAGAAAAGAAACGTTTAGAACATGATAGAATTAACGAAGTCTCAGAAGAAAACAGCTCGCAAGCTCATTAATTTGGGCTTGCAGCGAGAGTGCGCCAAGTTCATGCAATCTACCAAAGATTTCATGAACAAGAACGCATCAGCAGAGGATGCACACGATGCATACCTCAAACTATATGATAAGGTATAGCAATTCGACAAGCATATCGCTCGCCGATACGATGGGATGTCAGGAGGTAGATATTACATCACCGTATGTTACCTATACTATGACGGAGTATTGACTGACGAAGACATCCGAAAGTTTGACGATGAGCTATATAACAGTTTGAAAGAAGCCAAGAAGTCTTTTCAAAATTAAACGATATGAGTTACACAGAATATTCTTGTAGCAGACTAACTTTTAAAATATGTTTGTTCTACCAAAAGAAATTGGAGATTTAGGAGAGATACAAGTATTTATTGATGAGCAAAGAAGGAAATAAATAACCTTTTCCTTGCTACAACCAAATAAAAAGCGTAACTTTGCCGAAATATCATAAAAATAAGCAATTATGAAGGAAGAAGAAATCAAAGAATTGTTCGAGCAATTCGAAGCTATTGCCAACGAATACGAAGGCGTAGAATGTTGGAGTGCAAGAGAACTTGCACAAGTGTTGGGTTATTCCAAATGGGAAAGATTTGAAGGAGTCATCGAGCGAGCTAAAGACGCTTGTATCAACGCTGGCGAAATGGTAGAATATCATTTTCCCGGCGTTGGGAAAATGATACCTCTTGCTAAAGGTGCTCAGCGTGAAGTCAAAGACTACATGCTGACTCGTTATGCTTGCTATCTCATTGCCCAAAACGGTGATCCACGCAAGCCACAAATCTCTTTTGCCCAAAACTACTTTGCCGTACAAACTCGCCGAGCAGAATTGGTGCAAAAGCGTTTGCTGGAATACGAACGTGTACAAGCACGTGCAAAACTTGCAGAAACAGAGAAGCGTCTCTCTGGTGTGCTGTATGAAAGAGGGGTGGACAGCAAAGGCTTTGCCATCATTCGCTCACTAGGTGACAAGGCGTTGTTTAATCTCGACACGGCTCTTCTCAAACGTAAATTGGGTGCTCCTAACAGCCGACCTCTCGCCGATTTCCTCCCTACACTCAATATCAAAGCCAAAGATTTTGCTGCAGAAATGACTTCTGTCAACGTTCAGCAAAAGGATTTACATGGTCAGCAATCTATCTGTCAAGAGCATGTCGATAATAATAAGGCTGTTCGTAATATGATGCTCCAACGTGGCATTGTGCCAGAAAATCTTCCTGCAGATGAAGACGTCAAGAAAGTAGAACGCAGATTAAAATCTGACGAAAAGACATTGACCAAAAAGAATAGCAAAAAGAAATAATATCTATCATAATTCTATAACTAGAGAAGATGTAAGGATTTCACTCGTCATCTATGATTTTTAGTTAATTTTCCACTATTTCTTCGCATCTTTCATTTATAATGTGTAACTTTGCACCGGAAATTTAAACGTTTAAAGATAAAATGGCATTAAAATGTGGTATTGTAGGCCTCCCAAACGTGGGTAAGTCTACACTGTTCAACTGTCTGTCTAGTGCAAAGGCACAGGCAGCTAACTTCCCTTTCTGTACTATCGAACCAAACTTGGGCGTCATCACCGTACCAGATGAGCGACTCAACAAGTTGGCAGAGATTGTTCACCCAGGACGCATCGTCCCAGCTACTTGCGAAATCGTAGATATCGCAGGTCTCGTAAAGGGTGCCAGCAAGGGCGAAGGTCTTGGTAATAAATTCTTGGGAAATATCCGTGAGTGCGATGCTATCATCCACGTAATCCGCTGTTTCGACGATGACAACATCGTTCGCGAGGGTGGCGCTAAGGTTGATCCTTTGGAGGATAAGAGCGTCATCGATACAGAGTTGCAGCTCAAGGACCTGGAAACTATCGAATCTCAGCTCACCAAGCAGAAGAAGACTGCTGCAGCAGGTAACAAGGATGCTAAGACGATGGTTACCGTCCTGGAGGCTTACAAGGCTGTTCTGGAGCAGGGAAAGAATGCTCGTGGCGTTACTTTCGAAACCAAGGAAGAGCAGAAGGTGGCTCACGACCTCTTCCTCCTCACTACCAAGCCTGTGCTCTACGTAGCTAATGTTGACGAGGCTTCTGCCAAGACCGGCAACGAGTATAGCAAGAAGGTAGAGGAAATCGCCAAGGAAGAAGGTGCTGAGTGCATGGTCATCGCTGCCAAGACAGAGGAAGACATCGCATCGCTCGAAACCTACGAGGACAAACTGATGTTCCTCGAAGAACTCGGACTGGAAGAGAGCGGCGTAAACCGACTCATCAAGAAGGCATACGCCCTGCTGAACCTCGAAACATTCATCACCGCTGGTGAGATGGAGGTCAAGGCATGGACCTATCACAAAGGCTGGAAGGCTCCTCAGTGTGCCGGCGTCATCCATACCGACTTCGAGAAGGGATTCATCCGTGCAGAGGTTATCAAGTATGATGACTATATCAAGTATGGCTCAGAGGCTGCAGTACGCGAGGCTGGTAAGCTCGGCATCGAGGGCAAGGAGTACGTCGTACAGGATGGTGACATCATGCACTTCCGCTTCAATGTATAATCCTATTCTTCTACGGGTATGATAGCAAATCTGCTTAATTATATCGTATGGGACCCAGACCCAATCCTGGCTCATCTGGGTCCTATGACCATCCGCTACTACTCCACCTGCTGGATGATCGGTCTGCTGCTGGGCTATCTGCTCATGAGCAAGCTTTACAAGCAGCAGGGGCTTTCAGATGAGAAGTTCTCTCCACTGTTTCTCTACATCTTCTTCGGTGTACTGATAGGTGGCCGTTTGGGACATTGCATCTTCTATCAGCCGGAATATTTCCTCACCCAGTGGGATCACTTCATCGAGATGCTGATACCTATCCACCACATGCCAGACGGCAGTTGGAAATTTACGGGTTATGAGGGACTGGCGAGCCACGGAGGCGTATTCGGCATGTTCGTCGGCATCTGGCTCTATTGCCGCAACATGAAGGTGAGCGGCTGGGTAGTGCTCGATAATATGGGTATCTGCTCAGGCATTACAGCCACCTTTATCCGTTTGGGCAATCTGATGAATTCAGAGATTATCGGCAAGGTAACCGATGTGCCTTGGGCATTTATCTTCGTTCGCGAAGACCAGTATCCACGCCATCCGGGTCAGCTCTACGAGGCATTGGCTTATTTCTGCTTCTTCCTCATCATCCTCTTCATCTATAAGAAGAGAGGACCTAAGAGCGTTGGAACCGGTTTCTATTTCGGTCTTTGCCTTACTCTCATCTTCACCTTCCGTTTCTTCATCGAATATACCAAGGAGATTCAGGTAGCATTCGAGGCAGGTCTGCCTATGGATATGGGACAGATATTGAGCATTCCGCTCATCATCGCCGGTGTATGGAGCATCGTTTCCAGCACAAAGAGAGCGAAAGAAAAGAATGTAGAGGCAAAATAATATTAGACGACTTATTTTCAGATTATAAAAATCCCTCCTCGTGCAACAGCATCTGCTGCCACGGGGAGGGATTTATATTTTTATCTTCCCAGCAGAATCTTCTTGATGTCATTGAGCTTGTTCAATGCCTCTACCGGAGTGAGATTGTTCACATCCAGCCCGAGTATTTCATCACGTATCTGCGTCAGTACAGGATCATCGAGCTGGAAGAAACTGAGCTGCACACCATCCTTAGGTTCATCGATATGCTGTACGTTCGGTTTACCGGCACCGCCAACCCCGGCATTGTCATCCTCCAACTGTTTGAGAATCACATTGGCACGGTTCACGATGCTGCGAGGCATACCGGCAATCTCTGCCACATGGATACCGAAAGAGTGCTCACTGCCTCCCGGTTCCAGTTTACGCAGGAAGATTACCTTTCCGTCCACCTCTCTCACACTCACATTGAAGTTCTTGATGCGAGGGAAGTTCTTCTCCATTTCGTTGAGCTCATGATAGTGGGTAGCAAAGAGCGTACGCGCCTGCGCCTTCTTATGTTCGTGCAGATATTCCACGATAGCCCAGGCAATGGAAATACCATCGTAGGTAGAAGTACCTCTTCCCAACTCATCAAAGAGCACCAGCGAGCGCGGAGAAACGTTGTTCAGGATGTTTGCTGCCTCGGTCATCTCTACCATGAAGGTCGATTCGCCGAGCGATATATTGTCGCTTGCACCTACACGTGTAAAGATTTTATCCACCAATCCAACTCGGGCGCTCTCTGCGGGCACAAAACAGCCTACCTGTGCCAGCAGCACGATAAGGGCGGTCTGGCGCAGCAGAGCCGATTTACCAGCCATGTTAGGACCGGTAATCATCATGATCTGCTGTTTCTCGGTATCGAGCAGCACATCGTTAGGTACATAGCGTTCGCCCAGCGGCAGTTGGGTTTCAATCACCGGATGCCTGCCCTGCTTGATGTCGAGCACCTCAGAATCATCGACGATAGGGCGCACGTAGCGGTTCTCGTCAGATGTCTTTGCAAATGACAAAAGACAGTCCATACGGGCGATGAGGTTGGCATTGATCTGTATCTGCGGAATATACTCCTGCATGGCAGCTATCAGTTCGTTGAAGAGCTGTGCTTCCAATACCAGAATCTTCTCATCAGCACCGAGAATCTTTTCCTCATATTCCTTCAGTTCCTGGGTGATATAACGCTCTGCCTGAGCCAGCGTCTGCTTGCGTATCCACTCCTCAGGCACCTTGTCCTTAAAGGTATTTCTCACCTCCAGATAGTATCCGAAAACATTATTGTAACCTACCTTCAGACTCGAAATTCCTGTCTTTTCTATCTCCCTTTCCTGTATCTTGAGCAGATAATCCTTGCCGTGGCGGCTGATGGCACGAAGGTCGTCAAGTTCGGCATTGAATCCGTCGGCTATCACGTCACCCTTATTGACCAGCTGTGGCGGATCGGGCTGTATTTCCCTGGCGATGCGGTCTTTCAGGGTCTCGCATACGTTCAGCTGCTCGCCTACCCGCTTCAGAGCCTCGTTCGTAGCATGCTGACATGCCACCTTGATAGGCTTGATGGCTTCGAGTGCATTCTTCAGCTGAACCACTTCGCGAGGCGAAACTCTACCCACGGCTACTTTGGAAATGATACGCTCCAGGTCGCTGATGCGATGCAGCTGGTCATCGAGAAGCTGACGGAATTCCGGTTCCTTGAAGAAATATTCTACGATGTCGAGGCGCTCGTTGATTGGTTTAACGTCCTTCAACGGGAAGACCAGCCAGCGTCTGAGCATACGTCCGCCCATCGCCGTTACCGTACGGTCGATGACATTCAGGAGAGAAGAACCGTCTTCCTGCATAGGGGCAACCAGCTCCAGACTGCGGATGGTAAACCTATCCATACGCACGAACTTATCTTCTTCGATACGTGAAAGGGCGGTGATATGATTAATCTGTGTATGCTGGGTAATCTCGAGATACTGCATGATGGCACCACTGGCTATCACGCCGTTCTTGAGATGCTCTACACCGAAACCTTTCAGAGATTTTGTCTTGAAATGTCCCAGGAGTTTCTGCAGGGCTGTCTGTTCGGTGAAAACCCAGTCGTCCAGCTCGAAGGTACAGTATTTGCTGCCGAAATATTTCTCGAAGTCATTCTTTCGGGCGCGGTCGTAGAGCACCTCTTTCGGCATGAAGTTGCCCATCAGTTTTTCTACATAGTCATAGGTTCCCTCGCCGGTAAGAAACTCTCCGGTCGAGATATCCAGAAAGCTCACACCGCAGGCGGTCTTGCCGAAGTGTACGGCTGCCAGGAAGTTGTTCTCCTTGTAGTTCAGTACGTTATCTCCCATCGCCACACCCGGCGTAACGAGTTCAGTAATACCTCGCTTCACCATCTTGTCCATCTGGCTCAGTCCCTTCTTACCTTTTATTTCGAGTCGTTTCTTCTTCGGGTCTTCCAGCTGGTCGCATACCGCTACGCGCTTACCCGCCCTGATGAGTTTAGGCAGATAGGTATCCAGAGCATGATGAGGGAATCCTGCCATCTCGGTCGTGCCCGTAGAACCGCCATTGTTACGTCGTGTCAGCGTAATACCGAGTATACGGGATGCCTCCACCGCATCTTCGCAGTAAGTTTCGTAGAAGTCACCGCAACGGAAGAGCAGCAGCGCTTCGGGATGTTTCGATTTCATCTCGAAAAACTGTCTCATCATCGGTGTAAGACCTTTATTATCGTTTGCCATTATCTTTCTTCTCCTTATATTATTTCTTTAAATTTACATAGTTTCTATCTACAATACTCCTCCTTAAACCACAGCCGGTATATCGGGTCAACAAAGCCAAAAGCATCGTTTTGCTTTTCGATAATATCTTTGTTCTGGAGAGTTTTCCTGTTCTTGACAATCGTATTTGGATTACCAAGATTATAGATTTGTTTCACGGCTTGCGAGGAGAAATGCTGTTCGCCATTGGCTATAGCCTTAAGCATCTCTATCTGGGTAGAACTGAGATTCTCCGTATCATTCTGAAACATCGGGGTATTGATGTTGAGTACCTGTTTCAATCCCAGATGATATATATCTTCCGTCACTTCCGAAACCGTGAAACTCCAGATAAAATAGCACAACTGCTGGAGATACCAGGAATGGCACGCCACGGCATAACAGATCCGCTCGGCCATCTCTGCAGAGATTGACTTTCCTGTCTTCTCGAAAGATGACAGAATGAATGGAATCCAATGCTCCTTAGCTATCTTCTGCATGAAAATCACTTGTCCAAAGCGATAAAAAGGACTATTGGAATTGTTGAAGATATTGAGCATCATGTTTCGCTTGCTGCCGTAGAGGCAGTAAGAGGTAAGCTGCTGTTGCTGCCATACCGAACGCATCTTTCCCTCCATATCCTTATACTCAGGAAGATTAGCCAACTGCTGGAACTCGTCGATACAGACGATAATCCTGATGCCCTTTTCCTTTGCCAGCAACTCAGGCAGTTGGAGAATCGCCATCTTATCACGCTCCTGTGGCACAAACTTCAGGTCGAAAGCCATGAAGTCGGTCACCTGGTCGTTGATTACAACCTGCGGTATCACACCTGTCAGGAATTTCTTTGCATCCTCTATCCATCGTTCCATTTTAGAGGAAGCACAAGCTATAACCTGACTGGCAAAAGTGCGATAAAATTCAGATTCAGAGCCGATGCTGAAGGCATCAATATAACAGATTCTTACGTTATTATCCTCATCAGCCAATTCGCTCATCGCCCTTTTCACTAGCGATGATTTACCCCATCGGCGTGGTGAAATCAGCATCACGTTGATATGGGAGGACAGTAATTGCTTCAGCAAAGCCCTGTCTTCCTGTCTGTCGATAAAATTCTCATTGGTGGCTAATGTACCAAATTGAAATGGTGATAGATATTTTGCCATATTCCTAGTAATTTGGTACAAAGTTACGAAATATTACCCTAAGGTAAGTTACCCTAAGGTAATATTTAGAGTTTTTTAAATGAATATATGCTGCATTACCATAATAAAGCCGTACTTTTGTACTCATGAAAAAGAAACAATTATACATAGGGGTTCTGTCGGTTGCTTGCTGCGCGCTCGTAGCAATAGGCATCACCTTGCACCTGCTCTACCCCAAGAAACAGATACAGAACCTGGTGAAAACCCCACCGGTTCTCCGGCTCAAGCCACTGACTGCAGATACACTGAAGAAGAAACCTGTGAAGAAGATGGATTTCAATATCTCCGGAACTTTAAGAGATAAGGAAGGAAAGGGAGTGGCTGGCGTCATCGTGAGCGATGGATTCAACTGTGTGAAAACCGATGCACAGGGCAGATATAAGATGAAGCGAGACAGCCTGGCAAGATTCATATACTATTCTGTTCCAGCTGATTGCGAGGTTCCTACCCATTCTAAGACCGATCGCACGGCTTTCTTCTATCAAAAGGTATCCAAGGGGAAGAAAATCTATAACTTCACCCTCACCCGACTCCCGGGCGGCAAGGAGATTCACTATAAGATGATAGTCATCGGCGACCCGCAGGTTACCAATGCCTACAGCCCTTACTATACTTCTCCTGATGATAATCCCATCAAGAAGAGCGATGTAGAAAGATTCACTACCCAGACGATGTCGGACATCAGGCAGACCATCAGTTCGCTGCCTGCCGGAACACCGGTCTACGGGCTCAGCATGGGCGATGATGTACAGTATTATGGCGGTTACAACGCCAAACTGGAGCGTCAGATACGCCAGGCATTGGGCTCTTCAAAGATGCGCCTCTTCTCCGTCATCGGCAATCACGACCAGGATGGCAAGGCTCTCTACCGCCGCAAATGGGAAGAGAATTTCGGTCCTACCGATTTTTCCTTCAACCGTGGCGATGTGCATTATGTCTGTATTAACAACTGCTTTTTCCATCACGGAATGGCCTATTATTCGCCGGGCGAACTGCGTGAGCGCCAGGTGAAGTGGCTGAAGCAGGATCTCGCCCTTACGCCAAAGGATATGAAGGTGGTACTCTGTTATCATATTCCTTTTACCTTTGGTAATGCGCCTTTCAGCAAGGCGAAGCCGCTGACCAATGCCAATGAGCAGGGGCATTATTCTTCTTCTCGTCTCTCGCTCCTGCTTTCTTTGCTGAAACAGTTTAAGGGCGGTTACGAACTCTTCTGCGGCCATACTCATTTTGCCTGCAACCACGAGATCAACTATAAGGGAGAGGATGTGATGGAGCATTGTCATGCTGCCGCCTGTGGCAATATATGGCAGTCGAATATCAACATCTGCGGAACTCCAAATGGATATTATGTATACAGTTTTGTGGGTACCAGCATCAGCAACTGCTATTACAAGGGAACCTTCTGGGATAAGAGCAAGCAGATGACTATCTTCCGTGCCCAGACCGATTTCAACGGTGAGAAATATGCCAAAGACTGGCAGTTGGCAACCAACAGAAATATCCTGGTAGCCAATGTCTTCAATGCTACCAGTCACTGGCGTGTGGTAGCCGTAGAGGATGGCAAGGAATATCTGATGCGCCGCATCAGCAGCAAGGGTCAGGATGCCTTTGCTGCCGGATATCATCATAAGTACAGCAAGAGTGTATCCTATCGGTTCGTGAGCAAGGGAAATAGTTATCTCATCATGAATCACCTTTATTATTATACTCCTAGGAATCCGAATGCCAGAATCATCATCAAAGCATCCGATCCATACGGAAATACCTATACGGCAAGCAGCAGCGATGCCGTAACCGAGCCTTTCGCCAACTATGCCCACTACTATGAGCGAGAGTACAAGGAATATAAGAAGACAAAAGCCAGCATATTGCGCGATTCTGTAGCAACCAAGCAAAGGGATTCTATTTCTTCTAAACAGAAATAAACAAGGACATACCCTGACAAGAATGCAAGAGACGCTTTATTCATCAGCATTTACTTGAAGACGTTTCATCTCAGTCTCTGCCGAAGAAATCTTCTTCTTTTCCACATTCTTGCGGAATCGGTAAGTCAGTGTAAGACCTATCTTGCGAGTCTCGTACTTGCTAAAGGTATTCGTCACAACATTATGAATCTGTCTCGAGCTTTTGGTCTTGTCACCATTAAATATATCATTGGCATCTATTGACAAGCGCAACCTATCTTGCAAGAATGATTTCTTGATGCTCAGATTAAAGGTGGAAAGTGGACTCAGATAAATAGTCTCCAGATAGCCACCGAAGAGTTGCTGATAACCAGCCGACAGCAACCATCCCTTAGGCAACTGGAAATCATTGTCAAATGTAAGCATAACAGTAGGATGCTTATCGCTAAACATCTGTCCATCCACTCCAGGATAATGAACAAATGATTTCTGCATGAAACCAGTAAGAGTGGGTGTCCAAAAGCCTATTGACTTCCTGATATTGAGCATGGCTGCAAGAATCTGGCGATGAGACAAATTGGTCTGTCTGCTGACCGTTACGGCAGATTGCCCTGGCAATGAATATACATCAGCAAAGAGAGGACGATGGAGATAAGAATAATTCAATGTGAAATACAGCCAATTATACATCAGCATATAGGAGACATTATGTTCCAGCTGCGTTGTCAAGCCAGCATTTCCCATCTTTCGCTCATAGCGGTTCAGATAAATCACGTTATCATTCATGTCCACATAATTTGGTCTGCTCGTCTCTATCGAATAGCTCAAGCTCTGCATGAGCATACCTGCGGCATAGCTCAGGTTCAAAACAGGCATCAGGTAGTTGTCTGAATGGTGCAGTGCATTCTGCTCCCCCTCTACCGTCTGTTTAGAAGTCACATTCTCGAAGCGCAATCCAGCACTCAGCGAAAAGGCTCCGAGAGGCAAAGTATAGTTAGCGAAAACTGCATTTTTCACTTCCCTATTGTCCGTATTCCCACTATGCAGCATTCGGGCATAATCTATGCCATCTATACCCTTGCTATAACTGAAGTCATAGCCAAAGCTCAGATTTCCCCAATTTCCAAAATCATGATTGGCATGGATATTTGCAGAAATCACATCCCAGCGAGAACGAGTATTGTATTGCAAGTCATCTGCCCTATCTTCTTCCTTCTCCTGGATATGAGTATTGTTCTTGATTTCCTTATGGATGTAATCTGCTGCCATGCTCAAGTGCCAATCATGGTCGAAGGCAGCATCATAGTAAGCATTCAGATGATGGGTATCGGTATGATTATGCGAATCCTTGCCAGACAGCAAATCCGCAGTCTTCCCGATATTAGGAACTACCGATAGCGAGTCGCTGCCCATCGCTTTGTCTCTGGCAAAACTCCCGCCATATTGCAGTCCCAGCTCTGCCCTATCCGACAAACGATAAGCCATGCCTGCCTGAACATTGTGGGTATGGGTACGAGACAGATTCTCGGAATATTGCTGCTTGTTCCAGAGGGTGTCAGCCAAGACTTGTCTGCCATAATAATCCTTGGACAGAGTCTTAGAGTCGCGATAATAATAGCTTAGAAACAAGTCAAGTTTGTCCATATTGTAAGAAGAGGTAAAACCATATTTCTGGGCAAGATGCTTGGCCTGCGTCAAGTTGCCCACCACATTAAAGGCCAGTCCATTTCCCAATTTCTTAGTCTTGATATCCACCACAGGTGCTCCCGTTGCCTCATAATTGGCATCAGCAGTAGGTATCACCTGGACAGATTTCACTTGGTCAACCTGCAGGTTATCCAATTGGCTCTGTTCTCTCACCTTTCTTCCATTGATATAGTAGATAGGAGCTCCTTTGCCTGCCACCATGATGCTCTGCCCCATGCGAATGATGCCCGGTGTCTTTTGGAGCATCTCATAAATATCATTCTGGCGGTTCAAGATGGAGTCGTGTTCTACATCCACCACGATGCTGTGTCCTATCATCTTCACAGTGGCACGTCGAGCCACAACATCTACGCCATCCAAGGAGATAACAGTATCACAAGCCAAACTATCTTGCGCCACTCCCGATTTTACCTCCTGTGCATTCAATATGCCAGTCACCATGGCAAAGAGACAAATCAAAAAATACTTTCTCATAATCATGACCAATTTTATAAATTACAAAAAGTTGAATTAAACCGCGAATTCAACAAGCAAGTGCAAAATAAGGTATGTCTCTCAAAACGTTTCTTGAGAGACATACCTTATTATATATAGAGACATTTTTTACTTGTTCAGTTTCCAGGTAACACCATCCTTGGTGTCCTTTACCTCGAAGCCGGCTTCAGCCAGGGCATCGCGAATCTGGTCGCTGGTAGCCCAATCCTTATCAGCCTTTGCCTTGGCACGCAGGTCGAGAACCATATCTACTACCTTGCCATAAGCCTCTTCACGGGCATCATTGTTGGCACCCTTCTCGCTCTTCAAGCCGAGGAGGTCGAAGGTGAAGAGCTGCATGGTGTCTGAAAGCTCCTTCAGGTCTTCGGCAGAGATGTTTGCCTTGTGGTCGAGGGCTGTATTGATTACGTGGCAAGCCTCGAAGAGATAGCTGATGACGAGCTGAGTCTGGAAGTCATCGTTCATCGCATCGTAGCAGCGCTGGCGCAACTCGCTTACAAACTTCTTCACCTGCTCATCGCTCTGCTTAGCCACAGGCACACGCTCCAGGTCGTTCAAACCGTTCATCAGGCGCTCCAATCCCTTCTGGCTAGCCTTCAAGGCATCATTAGAGAAATCTACGGTGCTGCGGTAGTGAGCAGAGAGGATGAAGAAACGGATGGTCATTGGCGAATAAGCCTGCTCCAAACTGTCGTGATTGCCTGTGAAGAACTGCTCCAAAGTGATGAAGTTGCCAAGACTCTTACCCATCTTCTGACCGTTGATGGTAATCATATTGTTGTGCATCCAGTAACGAACCATCTGGTCGCCCTGAGAAGCCACAGCCTGAGCAATCTCGCACTCGTGGTGAGGGAAAATCAAATCCATGCCGCCACCGTGAATATCGAAGTGGCTGCCCAAGTACTTGCGTCCCATCGCAGTACACTCGCAGTGCCAGCCAGGGAAACCATCACTCCAAGGACTAGGCCAGCGCATGATATGCTCAGGTGAAGCCTTCTTCCAGAGGGCGAAGTCAGCCTGGTTCTTCTTCTCGCCGATACCAGCCAGCTCGCGGCTCTCGTTGATTACGTTCTCCAGGTTACGTCCGGAGAGGATACCGTACTTATGATCCTTGTTATACTTCTCGATGTCGAAGTAGATAGAGCCGTTACTCTCGTAGGCATAACCATTGTCTAGGATTTCCTGAACCAGTTTCTCCTGTTCAATGATATGGCCTGTGGCATGAGGCTCAATACTAGGAGGGAGTACGTTCAGCGCCTCCATAGCATCGTGGTAGCGGTTGGTGTAGTACTGCGCAATTTCCATTGGCTCCAACTGCTCCAGGCGAGCCTTCTTCTCAATCTTGTCATCGCCTTCATCTGCATCGTGCTCCAGGTGGCCAACGTCGGTAATGTTTCTAACGTAGCGAACCTTATAGCCCAGGTGCTTGAGATAGCGGAAGAGTATATCGAATGTGATGGCTGGTCGTGCATGACCGAGATGCGGATCGCCATACACGGTAGGGCCACAAACATACATGCCCACGTTAGGAGCGTGGAGCGGAGTGAATCTCTCTTTCGTACGTGTGAGAGTGTTGTAAATCAGTAATTTCTGTTCCATCTTGTATGAACCTTTCTTTTATATTATTTATATTTGTCTGCAAAGTTAACTCATTTTTCTGATATATCCGACAAATCATTCGCAAAATGTTATTAAATTCCTCGAAAATACCAATGGAACAGATCTTCCATGGTCAATTCTCTCTGTATGATAGGCTTCAAATATATAAAGCTTGTCATAAGTTGTTCAAGTGGGTTAAGCAACATTTAATGATAACCAACTCTATTTCGACTTCATGTTCAATTAATATATTTTAAGAGAAGCTTGTGATCTAAATCAATTATTATTAGTAATTTTGCAACAAAATTTAAATGGCACTACTCCGTAATGGTGCGAATAGATATCAATTCAGAATGAAGCAAGAAAATGAACTAAAATCGCTTTTGACAGATCAAGAGTTTGAAGCCTCGGATAACAGGGAACTATTACTCGCTCAAGCAAAAGCGTGTGCAAATGGTTATGCATTAGCAACAGAAGGCATAGCAGTTGTATCAGATTTTCAAAATAAAGAATGCCATATTTATTCTGGAAGATTCGGTCAAACTATAATGAATCTTCCAGAATATATGGTAGATCGTAATTCTGCCTTTGAGGACATCGTATTCTGTCATGCAAAAGAAGACGAACTTATTGAACGTCATGTACTGGAACTTCGTTTCTTCAACTTTATAAAAGAACGTTCAATAAAAGAAAAGACAAATTTTTCAGCTTCATGTATCCTTAATTTTTACCGGGCCGGAGACAATGAAAAAGTCAAGATACTCCATACAACGAGATATTTCAGCTGTAGTGCCAACGGTAGTGTTTTACTCGGTCTATGCACTTACATCCCGTACCCTATTTCCCATAACCGACAAGATGGAATAATTGTCAATCTATTGACCGGGGAAACGGTTGGACGAGACATATACGAAGCGAGTGACCGTAAAATTCTTAGCCGCCGACAACTTGAAATACTGTCATTGATAGCTAAAGGAGTACCAAGCAAACAAATTGCCGACAAGTTAAACATATCCATTTATACGGTTAATCGCCATCGTCAGGATATTTTAGCATCGTTAAAAGTTGCCAATACCGCAGCCGCAGTAGAAATTGCATTAAGAATGAACCTTATTTAATGTGCATGCCTGATTCGAAAATTGGTTAGAAATCAGTATTGCACATATCGTAAATTTTCTCTAATTTTGCAACCGCAAATAAATCACAAGGAAGTTGCAATTTAATAAACATCAAATCAATGTTACAATGAGAAAATTAGTATTTATCGCAATCATAGCAAGTCTTGCTATGACTGGATGCATCCAGAAAGGGTCAGAGAAAAAAGAAGGAAGTTCTGACAAGAAAGTCTTAACGGAAAACGTTAAACTCGCTACATGCAATATCAATGTAGGAGGAATCCGTTTTACAAAGTCTAAAAACGGCGGAGAGAATGGTATCACACTTCTTGGCGACACTCTCAAGTTTGTGGCCGGTCCCCAAACTGATTATTTCCGCTCCCCGGATGGAAGCGTTGTCAATAGCTCTGCAGTCATTTTTACAGAAGTTGACAACACTAAGCCTTTCACTTTTACGGCTAAAGTACAGCCGAACTTCACCGAAACTGGAACATATTCGGCAGGTGTGTTATACGCATACGAGAATGACACTCATTGTCAAAAACTGTGTTTCGAACAGGATGAATATGGTGTTCACCGTGTGGTGTCAGTTCGCACAATAGGCACTTCTGATGACAATAATCATCAGGCGATTATCGGTCCGTATGTTTATATGAGATTATCATCCGATGGCACTACTCTAGGCAGTTATTTTTCAGAAGATGGGAATATATGGCACCTGGCTCGTCTCTACAAGAATGATTTTCCGAAAAAACTGCTTCTTGGCCTAAGTTCCCAAAGTCCTAAAGACGATGCACACACCTGCTATTTTACGGAAGTGTCGCTTAAGCAAGAGGCTGTTGCCAATTTTCGCATAGGTAAGCTCGACGGGGAATAAACACCATGCCTCAGCACTATTATCAGATTCTAACAAACATGTTAAACATTTCGACAAATGAAGAGAAATCAATTTTTCATAGCATTGTCGCTGCTTGCATGCACTCTGCTGTCATGTCAAAATGAGAAAAAACAACAATCATCAATAGCAAATAAATCGAATATGGAAAAAAATGATACAATCTTAAAGCCATTTGTGGCTGAAAACTTGTTTTGGATTCGTGAGCCCAAACAATACACTATCACGGACTCTTTGATTACAATCGTTTCAGAACCTCACACAGACTTGTGGCAGCGCACCTATTATGGGTTCAGCAACGACAATGCTCCGGTGCTGCAAATGAAAACCTCCGACAAGTTCTTTTCTTTTACTGTAAAGACATCGTTCAACAGTTCGGCCCTGTTCGACCAGTGCGGTATCGCAATCTATCTTGACAGTGACAATTGGATGAAGGCGTCAATCGAATACGAGAACGAGGAATACCAGAGATTGGGCAGTGTGGTGACAAACAACGGATATTCCGATTGGGCTACGCATGATATTCCATCTTCCATAAAGGAAATGTGGTATCGCCTTAGCCGTCGGGGAAGCGATTATTATATAGAGACAAGTCCTGACGGTACCACTTTCCACCAGATGCGTACATTCCATTTGGATAAGGGTGATGGGGAAATCTCGTTCGGAATATATGCGGCAAGCCCGGTTGACCATTCATTCACCGCACAGTTCTCTGAAATGGAAGTCGGCGAGTGTAAATGGCAATCATGGTCAGCGGAAGATACAGGATTCAAACAGACTGCAAACAAGTAAACTGTAATCCAAAGAAAAATTAAGGTCATAATGTCCAAATAGAAAGATTTACCCCTGCCACAGTTAACTGTTGCGGGGGCAAATTCTTTATTCCACCATTTCCGCCACGCACTCGATCTCCGCCGCCTCTTCATGACGACAAACATACAGCAAATAATAGAGAGTACCAAACTTTCGGCTATCTTTTTGCATAAAGTAAGCAGTTTTTGTATATCTATTCACTATTCGTAAGTTTTTTGCCTTGTATTTGCATAAAATTATCAAATTATTAGCGTATATCGAAAATAATGTGTAACTTTGCAGCCACAAACAGTTATCAATTATCAAGAAGGCGGCTATAAGTTCCGCTAATGAGTATTAAGTTAGAAGAAAATGGCATATACAAGATTGAGTGCTGCCGAAGCGGCAGCGATGATTAACGATCAAGATACAATCGGATTGAGTGGTTTCACACCAAACGGCGTGCCTAAGGCAACCTTCCGCGAACTCTCCAAGAGAGCCGTGGCTGAGCACGAGGCGGGCAGACCTTTCCAGGTGGGCATCCTCACGGGTGCTTCTACCTCGCAGAGTATCGAAGGTGACATGGCAGCAGCCCATGCCATCAAGTTCCGTGCGCCATTTTCTACCAACAAGGACTTTAGAACTCATACCAACCTGGGCGAGATTGATTATGAGGATATGCACCTCGGCCACATGGCTGAGCGTCTGCGCCGTGGTTTCTATGGCGAAATAGACCTTGCCATCATCGAAGTTTCTGATTTGGAAGAAGGCGAAACTACCTGCAAGGCATTCCTAACCTCTGCCGGCGGCATCGTTCCTACCATCGTCCGCCTTGCCAAGAAGGTGCTCATCGAGAAGAATACCTTCCACAGTCCAGCTTCCCGTTATCTTCACGATGTATATGAGATAGCAGAATGCCCATTCCGCACCCCTATCCCTATCATGAACGTAGGTGACAGAATCGGTAAGGAGTATGTGGAGCTTGATGCACATAAGATTGTGGGTGTGGTAGAATGCAACATTCCGGAGGAGGCACGTGCTTTCAAGCCTCTCGACCCTGTGACGGAACAGATGGGACATAATGTTGCCGATTTTCTGGTCAGCGACCTGAAGAAGGGACATATTCCTCCTCAGTTCCTGCCTTTGCAGAGCGGAGTGGGCGTAACTTCCAATGCCGTTCTTGAGGCATTGGGACAGAACCCTAACGTGCCGGTATTCAGCGTTTATACCGAGGTGGTTCAGGATGCTGTAGTGAAATACATGCGCGAAGGAAGAATCAAGGATGCTTCCTGCTCTTCGCTCACCGTAACAAACGATACATTGAAAGAGGTGTATGATGATATTGATTACTTCAAGAAGCATCTCACCATCCGCCAGAGCGAGATTTCAAACTCTCCTGAGGTCATCCGTCGTCTGGGTGTCATCGCCATGAATACCGCCATTGAGTGCGATATCTACGGCAATGAGAACTCCAGCCATATCTGCGGCAGCAAGCTGATGAATGGTATCGGCGGTTCCTGCGATTACGAGCGTAATGGTTACATTTCTATCTTCACCACGCAGAGTACCACCAAGAACGGTTGCATCTCTGCCATTGTTCCGATGTGCAGTCACGTGGACAGTACCGAGCACGATGTGGATGTGATTGTTACCGAACAGGGAGTAGCCGATCTCCGTGGCAAAGGCCCATTGCGCCGTGCCAAAGAGATTATCGAGAACTGTGCCCATCCGGATTACCGCCCTATGCTCCGTGAGTATCTGAAGTTTGCCGAGAAGGGCCACGAGCCACAGAGCATGCGTGCCGCCCTCGCCATGCACGATACCTTCCTAAAGAAGGGTGACATGAGATTGACTGATTTCGGAGAATATCTGAAATAATAAGAAACAATACACATTTTCTAGGCGTAAGGCATACGCCTAGAAAGGTTTTTTCTTTTTTTATCCATCACGTTTTCCATTTTCAAAACCGCAACTATTTGATAATGAAGCATTTGCCTATTTAACACAGCGTGATAGATTGACGAAATGTTTACAATATCCATCACACTATTTAAACGCCTGTATATTAGCACATTAAGAGGTTTAGAGATACAAATCGTGATGGATGATAGATGATTACATAAAACTTATTCACGAATACGGCTGCATCGGGTTACGAATATGACTGCGTAGGCTAACGGAGACGTATCTGTAAGCTTATCGAGATGTCTGCATCAGCTAACAGAGACGTCTGAACTCGCTGATTGAACTACTTGAGTTGCTTGATTGAACCACTTGAGTATTCTTCTTCATGTGCTTGCATGCAACCATAAAACTTTTTCAGCAACTTTTCCCGGAAGTATGGAAGAAGGCAGAGTTGAAGGCAAATATGAGGCCAACACAGAAACAGCACAACGCTTGCTGGCGATGTGACTTTCTGCCGAACAGGTAGCCAAAGCTACTCAGCTACCTTTGGAAATCATTAAGAATCTGAGCAATTCAAAAAACACAAGTTTGGCATGAACTCAACTTACAGTTTCAGGAGTTTGGCAAACTCCCAGACTACAATACCGGCTGTTACGCTGACATTCAGGGAATGCTTGGTACCGAACTGGGGAATCTCCAGACAGCCATCGCTCTTATCCACGATGTTCTGCTTGACTCCCTTCACCTCGTTACCGAAAATGACGGCGTAGCCTTTGGAGAGGGAAGGGTGAGCCTCAGGCAGGTTCTGGAGCTTGGTGGAGCCTTCTACCTGCTCGATGCTATATACAAAGTAGCCTTTCTGCTTCAACTTCTCTACCGCCTCTTCGGTGGTCTTGAAGTATTCCCAATCCACGCTGTCTTCGCCACCCAACGCCGTCTTATGAATCTCGACATTGGGAGGGGTGGCGGTGATTCCGCAGAGATACACCGCCTCTACACGGAAGGCATCGCAGGAACGGAAAACACTTCCTACATTATATAACGAACGCACATCATCCAGGACTACTATCAGCGGCAGCTTCTCGGCTTCCTTGAATTCCTCCAGGGTGAGGCGGTTCATCTCTATCGTTCTTAATTTGCGCATTATAATATACCTTATTATATATAATAGAATCAGAGGCGGTTAAGCCTCTGCCTCCTTGGTCTTGTAGGCAAGGGCGTACATGCGAATCTGCTTGATCATCGCCAGAAGACCATTGCTGCGGGTTGGACTCAAATGGTCTTTCAGACCAATTTTCTCTACGAAATAGAGGTCGGCATCCATAATCTCGGTTGGGGTATGACCGCTCAACACACGGATGAGGAGGGCGATGATACCCTTTACGATGAGCGCATCGCTATCGGCAGTGAAAACGAGCTTGCCATCTACATAATCGCATTGCAACCATACGCGGCTCTGACAGCCGTCGATAAGGTTCTGCTCGTTCTTGTATTTCTCGTCGAGAGGAGCCAACTCGTTGCCCAAGTCAATGAGCATCTGATACTTGTCCATCCAGTCGGTGAAATCCTGGAACTCCTCTACTACTTCATCCTGCAATTCATTAATTGTTGCCATTATTTTATTTCTTTAATTTCGTTTACTGTAATCAACTTATAGAGCTTATCGTTAGGGCGCACCTTATCTGGTACAGGGATGGAAACTCTCCAGCCCTGCTGCGCTGTTTCTACCGGTTTCAGGTCGTAGCGGATTTCATCGGCATGGAGATACATTACACCGGTGGTGTTACCCGTAATCAGCAGTTTCTCGCCCTTGTCGAAGGTAGATGCCTCTACGGCTACTTCTGCCACACCCAACTTAGAGAAATATTTCATCACCTTGCCCACTAGCACCTTCTTCTCGGTAGCTACGGAACCGTAATGCTTGTTCCATTCACCGAGAGTCTGCCCCTGGTAATAACCATCCCAGAAACCACGGTTGAAGACGGTGGCGAGTTTCTCATCCCACTCATCCTTTTTCTCCTCGGTAAAGGTTCCGTCGAGCACGGCAGCTATCGCCTCCTTATAACATTTCACTACGGTATATACGTATTCAGGACCACGGGCACGGCCTTCAATCTTGAAGACGCGCACACCGGCATCCATCATGCGGTCGATGAAGCGGATGGTCTTCAGGTCCTTCGGACTCATCACATACTTGTTGTCGATTTCAAGCTGGTTGCCGGTTTCATTATCCGTAACGGTATAGCTGCGGCGGCAAATCTGAACGCACTCGCCACGGTTGGCAGAGCGGTTGGCATTGGCGAGACTCATGTAGCACTTGCCCGATACAGCCATGCACAGGGCACCATGACAGAACATTTCGATGCGGATTTGCTTGCCCATAGGTCCGCAGATATTCTGCTGCTCTATCTGCTCATGGATATGCTTCACCTGGTCCATGTTCAATTCACGTGCCAGTACGGAAACATCAGCAAAGCGTGCATAAAACTTCAAAGCCTCTGTGTTTGAGATATTTAACTGTGTGGATAAGTGGACCTCCTCGCCCACTTCATTGCAATAGCTCATTACAGCCACATCGCTGGCGATGACGGCAGAGATGCCTGCCTCCTTGGCAGCATCGATGATTTCCTTCATCGTTGGGATGTCGTTATCGTAGATGACAGTATTGACGGTGAGATAGGTCTTGATGCCATGCTCGTTGCAGGTGGCAGCAATCTCTCGCAAATCATCGATAGTAAAATGGTTGGCTGAATGGGAACGCATGTTCAACTTGCCGATACCAAAGTATACGGAGTCGGCACCAGCCTGTATGGCAGCAGCCAGTGACTCGCGTGAGCCCACTGGTGCCATCACTTCAAATTCGTTTATCTTTGTATTCATGAATGCAATTATCTTTTTTCGGGTACAAAGTTACACCAAAATGAAGACAAAACACAGAAAAATGGAGAAAAAATGACAGAAATTCGATTATATTGACAAATCAATCATGATTATTTGTCTATATTTGCCTAAAAATAAGAATATATCCCTAGGATATACTTCTTTTTATTATGAATCCAGTTTTTACGGCTGGTATTATTAATTGCGTATGAAGAAAGCTTTTACCTCAGGAATGATTCTGTTCCTGGCAATGACCACAACGGTTAGTTGCACTCAAGAAAACGTGATGCTTGAAACAACACCACAAGTCAAGAACCAAGAAGTAAGATTCTGCTTCTTCGAAAGCTCCATTGTACCTATCGGTCAGGATGAAGAGAGCAATCTTGCCAGAACGAGAGCCGACGGGAGCGAGAAATCGCTCAAGGATGCAAAACTCTACACAGATCTGCAAGTATGTCTCATTCCGAAAGGAGATGAAACTACTGCCGGCTATACCGTAAGACAGGAAAACTGGGATGACAAATTCGGAAACGTCAGCCTGCAGGTGCCGGCAGGAGAATACACGCTCATTGCCGTAGCAGCAAAAACTGATTTGCAGCAGGAAAAACGAATCGAAGTAAAATCAAGGTATGAAATGACCTTTGCCAACAATATTGTACGCGATATGGCGTATACCCTGCAGGATATCAAGGTGGAATCGGGCAGCAAAGCCGTAACACAGAGTGTTTCGCTGAAACGTGCCGTCAGCTGTTTTGAACTGCAAGCTACCGACATCATGCCCCTGACTACCAAGACTCAGGAAATCACGATAAGCGGAAGCTGCGGCACGGTGTTCAATCCTTCTACCGGATTCTGCAAAGAAAATGCTACCATCACCCGAAACTTTTCTTTAGAAGCCAAAGCACACCAGGAAAGAAGCATTCACTCTACACTCTACACCCTTCTGACCGACAATGATGTAACCGACATCCATATAACAGCTACGGCAAAAGACAAGGAAGAAAAGGTTATCAAGACCGTCAGCTTTGACAACGTACACCTGGTCATCGGAAAGAAGACTACCTATACCGGTCCGCTCTACACCTACCCTAACAATATGTCGTTCACAGTCAACCAGCCAGAGATTCCTGCATCAGGCTATGACAAGAATTTTTAATAACCCATGGCGTTTTAAGAAAGATTAATGCCACAGATTAAAATCTTTTTTGTATTTTTGCGGCATGGAAAGAAAGAACATTATAACCATAGGACTCGCTCTGCTTGTATTCGCCGGTTGCGGATACAGACAGCAGCGAGCCGGTATCCCAGAGACAGGTGAAGGCGAGGATTATCTTCCGGAGCATATCCACCTGATCAGTACTACGCCCGTCAAGGACCAGGGCAACAGCGAACTCTGCTGGGCATACGGCATGCTTGCCACCATCGAAAGCGAGCACATCATGAAGGGGGATTCCGTGAATCTCTCCATCGCCTACATAGCCCGCATGATGCTGGAAGAACAGGCACTGGAATATTACTTTGCACAGGGAAAGAAGAACATCAGCCTGCGCGGTACTGCCCCGATGCTGATACATTATATAGATAAGTATGGTGCACAACCTTACGACAGCTATGAAGATCCGAAGCACGTGAACTACAAGGTGCTCTGCCGCAAGGTGCAGAAACTGTGCGATGGCGCCATCTCGAAGAAAGCGGGCATCAGCCAGCTCAAGGAGGAACTGAACGACCTGTTTGACGCAGAAATAGGCTACATGCCTGCCAAGGCCGTACACATGCTGGGTGCCGAATATACCCCTCAAGAGTTTGCCCACAGCGTATGCTATCCCGAGGAGTATGTATCGCTCACCAGTTTCTCGCATCATCCTTACAGAGAATACTTTGCACTCGAGATTCCCGATAACCGGATGCACGATGCCTATCTGAACCTTCCGCTCGACGAGCTGATGCTCCACATCAGGAAGGCGGTAGAAAAAGGACACCCGGTATGCTGGGAAGGTGACATCAGCGAACCTGACTTCAAGGAACCAAGGAAGAACTGTGTAGACATACAGCCGATGGAACGCCCCGTGACCCAGGCATCGCGACAGAAGGAGTTTGAACAGCTTCGCACCACTGATGATCATGTGATGGAAATCATAGGTACCTTCATGAAAGGCAAGCAGAGATTCTACGTCTGCCGCAATTCATGGGGCAAGAACTGGGGCAACAAGGGACTCATCTACCTATCGGAAGACTATCTGCGCCTCAAGACCATCGCCGTATCCATGAGCGAAGAGGCATATCTGTACGACCGGTCAGTGCGATTAGTCGTACCTTACTCATCTCCCAAAGACAGCATAAACCTCCTCTCTATATATAATAAGGTATAAGCTTAACTATAATCAGGAATAAGCTCCCAAACAGGCTTCAGACATAAGAAATGTGTTAAAATGGTTGACATACATCAAATAGCTGTTAAATAGCACGTGTGTGCGCACACACATAGTTGATTTATATCAAAAAAGAGGCTTTTTTATGTGATTTTCTCTTAAAACATTTGGTGGGTTCGGAAAATCGTCGTACCTTTGCATCGTCAATAAGACAAAAAGGTTATTAGGTTTTTAGGTTAAGATTGTTAGTTGTTTTAGGTTATTAGTTAGTTTAAAGGTAAATTTAAGATTGTTTATTCAGAGAAACGGTATTAGTTAAGGTAAAGAAAAGATTGTTTATTCAAGGACGACAAAAAGTTTAGGTTATTAGGTTTTTAGGTTTAAGATTGTTAGTTGTTTTTTTATTAGGTTTTAGTTTAAAGGTAAATTTAAAGATTGTTTATTCAAGGATTAACAGGATAATTTCAACAGGTGAGTTGAAGGTAAAAAGATCCAAATGTATGGGATAACCAAAGATGACGCCTGAGCAGAATTGCTGCTTCGGGCTCCGTAATGGAAAGGGTAACAAAAAGCCCTTGAGTTATGAGAAATTTGGGAATATCGTATTAAAAGAGCGCAATTTCGAAATCATTCGAAGTTGCGCTCTTTATTTTATCCCCTAGGTAAAGGAGCTAGGACATATGTATTATTACATAAAAACTTTGCCAAAGACTATAGCCATAACTCCTTAAAGTACTTAACTCATTTACTCCTAGACTGGAGAAAGTTCAGTTTGAGAAAAAATAACCGCCAAATTATTTTGTTTTACCAACGAAAAGTCGTAATTTTGCAGAAGATATATAAAGATAGGAAATTATGGCAAGACATCCTCTTTGGAACGAAGAATACTGGCTCCTGCTGTTGCAGCTGTACCAGAAGAAGCCCATGGGCGTGAAACCTCTCTATTCGAAAGGGATGGTCGACTTGAGCCTGGAACTGCATATTCCACCTGAGTTTCTGCACGAACAGATGTTCAAACTCAGAATGGTGACTCCGAGAATCAAGCGACTATGGGAGAAGTATGCCGATAAGCCACAGAAACTGAAGCGCGATATACAGCGCATCAGGCAGATGAACGGCTGCGGAAACGCCATACAGTTCTTCGAGGGAGTGGAAGTGAAGGAAACATTCGAGAAAAACTGGGAACCACTGGAAAGTGAACCATCGCTCACCCCCGTGAAACTCATCATCATCCTCGATCTCTACTTCCAGCTTACACCAATCACCATGGTGCCGGAAACACCGGAAATCATCGACCTGGGAAAACTCATCAGGACATCACCGAAGGTCATTGCCGAGGCGATGGGCGTATTCATGTACTGCGACCCCTATCTCAACCGCGAAGATGTGCTGATACACCCGCTGCTAGAAGCATGCAGCGACATCTGGCACCAATACGGAAACGGAAATCCAGACAGGCTTTACCAGCTTGCCAACGAACTAAAAGAATACTTTAAGTAATTATGGCTCAAAAACTCATACAGACACAGGCACAGAAGTTACAGCAACTTCAAAGACTTTCAGCCCAGCAAATGCTGCAGGTGAAACTGTTGGAAATGCCGCTCACGGAACTGGAAGACAGTATCAATGCAGAACTGGACGATAATCCCGCTCTGGAAAGCGAGAACCCAGACGACATGCTCAACGAGAATGTCGCCAATGATGATTCGCCCGCAGATGATGAGTACGACAACAGCAGCGATGAGGATGCCTACGAGGCTGAATCTGAAAAAGAAGAAAGAAAAGACGAACTGGACCAGGCACTGGAAAGCATCGGAAAAGACGACCAGATGCCTGACTACAATACAGACAGATACAACAACCAGGACAGCGCTGACTACGAAGAAATGGTTTACGGCGACACCACCTCTTTCTATGATAAGCTGAAGGAACAGATGGACATGCAGCCGCTCAGCGACAAGGAGAAGGAAGTAATGGAATATCTCATAGGTTCACTGGATGACGACGGACTGCTCCGCAAGGACCTGGACAGCATCTGCGATGAACTCGCTATCTATCACAACATCGATGTTACGGAAAAAGACATCGAGCACGTGCTCCACATTCTACAGACCTTCGACCCAGCCGGTGTAGGAGGAAGAAGTCTGCAGGAATGCCTCCTGCTGCAGGTTAAGAGACTGCCGAGAGGTGTGCTCCGCAAGACGATGGAAGAGGTGTTTACCGACTATTTTGACGAGTTTACCAAGAAACATTGGGACAAGATCAAGGCAGGACTGGAACTGAACGATACACAGGTAGAAACCCTGCAGGCAGAAATCAGAAAGCTGAACCCGAAACCGGGCGCATCGATGGGCGAAACAGAGGGAAGAAACATACAGCAGATTACCCCCGACTTCATCATCGACACCAATGACGACGGAACGATTACATTCTCGCTGAACCGTGGCAACATTCCGCAACTGACGGTTTCGCCATCATTCACCGACATGATTGACACCTACAGGAAGCATAAAGACAAGATGAGCCGGAGCGACAAGGAAGCCCTGCTCTACGCCAAGGAAAAGGTGGACAAGGCACAGGGATTCATCGAAGCCATCAAGCAGAGAAGACATACCCTCATCGTCACCATGAAGGCAATTATCGACATACAGCGGCAGTTCTTCCTGGATGGAGACGAGGCTGACCTGAAACCGATGATCCTGAAGGATGTAGCAGAACGCACGGGACTGGACATCAGTACCATCTCGAGAGTGAGCAACGTGAAGTATGCCCAGACTAAATGGGGCACCTTCCCGCTGAAGTTCTTCTTCACAGACAGCTACACCACTGAAGACGGCGAAGAGATGTCTACCCGCAAAATCAAGATTGCCCTGCACGACATCATCGAGAAAGAAGACAAGAAAAAGCCGATCAGCGATGATGCACTCGCCAAACTGCTGAAGGAGAAGGGATTTCCTATCGCACGACGTACGGTGGCAAAATATAGGGAGCAACTGGGCATACCGGTGGCACGACTCAGAAAATAAGATAGTGGTATGAGTCAGGAAGAAACCGGAGCCCACCACAAAATATTTGAGAAATAAAAAGAATATATACGTTATTAGTGTTATGAAAGAGAAGAATATCATATTGACAGCACGCATCATGAGCATGATCTTCACGCCCTTCTATCTGCCGATGGTAGGACTGATTGCTCTGTTCATCTTCAGTTATATGTCGCTGTTACCGATAGGATACAAACTGGTGATGCTGGGCATGGTCTACCTCCTGACCGTCGTAGCTCCATCGCTACTCATCCACCTCTACCGCATGGTTCAAGGCTGGACCTCGCGTGAACTGGGCAAGAAGGAGCGTCGTATTGTGCCTTACATCCTCTCTATCGTATGTTACTTCGGCTGTTTTTTCTGGATGGAATACCGCAATACGCCTCGCGTCATCAGTATCATCGTAGTAGTAGCGCTGGCGATACAGATGATTTGCGCCTTCATCAATGTATGGTGGAAGATCAGCACCCATACGGCAGCCATCGGAGGTGTGGCAGGAGCTCTGGTGTCTTATTCTGTAGCCTTCAATTTCAATCCGCTGTGGTGGCTCTGCCTTGTGCTGATGATGGCAGGCGCAGTAGGAAGTGCCCGCATGATACTCCGACAACATACGCTGTCACAGGTAGTTGCAGGATTCCTGATAGGCACCGCCTGTGCTATATTGGTAATATAAAGTTTATAATAAAATATAAGAAGAAATGAAACCATTAGTAAGCATTATTATGGGCAGTACAAGCGATCTGCCTGTTATGGAAAAAGCATGTAAGTGGTTGAACGACAACCAGATTCCTTTCGAGGTTAATGCCCTCTCTGCTCACCGCACTCCAGATGCAGTAGAGTCATTCGCCAAGGGAGCCAAGGAGCGTGGCGTGAAGGTTATCATCGCCGCTGCCGGTATGGCTGCCGCCCTTCCTGGTGTTATCGCAGCATCTACTCCTCTGCCAGTAATCGGCGTGCCTATCAAGGGTATGCTCGATGGTCTTGATGCCATGCTCAGCATCATCCAGATGCCTCCTGGCATTCCTGTAGCTACTGTTGGTGTGAATGCGGCTCAGAACGCTGCCATCCTCGCTGCCGAAATGATTGCCCTTGCCGATGAGGAAGTGGCTCAGAAGGTAGAGGCTTGGAAGGCGGGTCTCGGTGCCAAAATCGAGAAGGCCAACAAGGACCTGGCTGAGGTGAAATACGACTTCAAGTGTAATTAATCTAATATGTGATATGCCCCATTCTTTTGGGGCATATCTTATCTTATATATTATGGTAGATTTATTCAATTATACCCGCCGTGCCTCTTCTGTGGCACATATCGGAGCCATCGACCTGGGTGGCGATAATCCTATCCGCATCCAGTCGATGACCACCACCAACACCAATGATACCGAGGCTTGCGTGCGACAGGCTGAGGAGATTATCAAGGCTGGTGGCGAACTGGTGCGCTTCACCACTCAGGGTTCCCGCGAGGCAGAGAACATGAAAAACATCAATGCCGGCATCCGTGCCGACGGCTATCAGACTCCGCTCGTAGCCGATGTTCATTTCAATCCTAACGTTGCCGATGTGGCTGCTCTCTATTGTGAGAAAGTGCGCGTCAATCCTGGCAACTACGTGGATCCTGCCCGCAAGTTCATCAAGCAGGAATATACCGACGAGGAGTATGCCCACGAACTTCAGAAGATTGAGGATCGCTTTGTACCTTTCCTCAACATCTGCAAGGAGCATCATACTGCCATCCGCATCGGTGTGAATCATGGTTCACTCTCCGACCGCATCCGTAACCGCTACGGCGATACGCCAGAGGGCATCGTAGAGAGCTGTCTCGAGTTCCTGCGCATCTGCAAGAAGGAGAATTTCCACGATGTGGTTATCAGCATCAAGTCATCCAACACCGTTGTGATGGTTCGCTCCATGCGCCTCCTGGTAGAAGAAATGGAGAAGGAAGGCATGAACTACCCACTCCACCTCGGCGTAACCGAAGCCGGCGAAGGCGAGGATGGCAGAATCAAGAGTGCCGTAGGTATCGGTGCCCTCCTGGCTGATGGCATCGGCGATACCGTTCGTGTAAGCCTGAGCGAGGAACCGGCTGCAGAGATTCCTGTGGCACGCCATCTGGTAGATTACATCGGCAAGAAGAAGGGGCATCTGATGATTCCTGCCACAGCTTGTCCTTCATTCAACTGGCTGCGCCCTACCCGCCGCGAAACCGTGGCTGTAGACAATATCGGCGGCAGCAACGTTCCGGTGGTTATCAGCAACCGAATCAACGGCGAGAGCACCGCTTGTGAGAACAAGGATGCTACGCCAGACTATATCTACATCGGCGGCAAGATGCCTAAGCAGTTTGTGGCTGGCCAGAGCTACATCGTAGATTACAACGTTTACGAGACGCTGAACAGCAAGCCAGAGACGACTGGTGCCAAGCTCTACCCTATCTTCCCTGCCATGGCAATGCCGCTCATCGCCAGCATCAAGGCAGACGTGAAGTTCCTCACCCTGCAGTTTGGAACTCCTGCCGATGAGTATATCGCTTGCCTGAAGGCTCATCCTGAGGTGGTGGTTATCTGCGTAAGCAATCATCAGAACCGTCTGGGCGACCAGCGTGCATTGGTTCACGAGATGATGAATGCCGGCTTGAAGAACCCTGTGGTTTTCGCCGAGATGTACCAGCACGGCAAGGAGGAGAAGAGCGACTTCCAGCTGGAGGCTGCTGCTGATATGGGAGCCTTGATGATTGATGGTCTGACCGATGGTATCTGGCTGATGAACAATGGAGACATCCCTGCCCAGACAATAGATGAAACCGCTTTCGGAATACTTCAGGCAGCCCGTCTGCGCACCAGCAAGACCGAGTATATCAGTTGTCCGGGATGCGGCAGAACCCTCTACGATCTTCGTGAAACCATCGCCAAGATCAAGGAGGCAACCAAGCATCTCAAGGGTCTGAAGATAGGTATCATGGGCTGTATCGTGAATGGTCCAGGCGAAATGGCGGATGCCGATTACGGCTACGTAGGTGCCGGTCCTAACCGAGTAAGCCTCTACCGCAAGCAGGTTTGCGTAGAAAAGAATATTCCGCAGGAGGTGGCAGTAGAGCATCTACTCGCCCTCATCGACTCGGACAAGCAATAATGATTTAGGCACGGATTACACAGATTACACGACTCTTTATTAGAGATTATGATATGGTTTATTAGCAGTTGCGCCATAAATCCGTGTAATCCGCGTAATCCGTGCCTAATTTATACCCGCCCCTAATCACTCCCCATTCCTAATCCATAGTGCCTTCAAAAGTTCAGGAATGAATGTTATCTTTAAGTTAATCTCCACCTCTTTATATGGCTCTTTCACAAAAAAAATGTATCTTTGCAACTGTAATCATCAAAAACAGAAAAGATTATGGCAAATACTAAACTGCTCCTGGTAGAGGATGATGAAAACCTCGCCTATATGGAGAAAAGTTGCTTCGAAGATATCATCGGAGGATATGAGGTGAAAACCGCCGTAAACGGCAAAGAAGGACTGAAGGTGTGGCAAGACTTTCAGCCCGATGTTATCGTATCTGATATCGACATGCCCATCATGGACGGAATAGAAATGGTAAAGAAAATACGCGAGGTTGACGGAAAAACCATAATTCTGTTTACCACCGGACTCACCTCGCCGAAAGACCTGAAGGCAGGTTATGCCGCCGGGGCCAACAACTATGTGAAGAAACCGTTTATTCCGGAAGAGCTTGATGCTCATATACATAGCCTGCTCCAACTGAAAGCCGGAGCCCGCAGCGAAAACGCCAGCAACCAGATAAAACTGGGTAAATACATTCTAGATGCCGACCATGCTACTCTGAAAGATACGCAGGATGGTAAACAGAAAATGCTCACCGCACGAGAGGCAAAGATTCTGGAACTGCTGGCAGTAAACAAAAACGAGGTGGTGCGTCGCGAAGCCGTATTGAGCCGGTTCTGGGGAGTGGAAGACAAAGACTATTTTGCTTCCAGAAGTTTGGATGTATTCATCAAGAAAATCCGCACAGCGCTGGAAGACGAACCTGGCGTAGAACTGAAAACCATCAGAGGTGTGGGATTCAAACTCATCGCAGAATAAACGCATCTCAAGCCTCAGAAAATCAGTAAAACGAATCATCTCTATACGGAATGATAGAAAAGAAAACAGATTATTAAAGACAAACATATATGTTAAAAGCGATACTATACTTCTTTCTCCTGATAGCTGAATTTTTCATCACTATCCTGATAAGCGGTTTCTGCTTTGGCCTGTATTATGCCTATATAGGTAGTGATCACATGCCAGGCAACAGCAAGGGAGATATGACTACAACAGAAACGTTTCCTTTCATCATAGCTTTCACCCTGATAGCTACACTCATCATCTGGTTTACCTTTCATAAAGGCAAGTTTTCGAGTTTTACGCTTGGCAAGGTAAAGCCAGAGAGCAAATGGCAACTCATGCTCTACGGCTCTATGCCGATGCTGGGCTTTATCATCGCCTATTATGCCCTGATGAGCTACTTAGGCATTCATTTTATACCTAAAGAAATGAGCCAGTTCGGCTTTTTCCAGATTCTCCCACTGATGCTGGTAAGCACATTTATCTCAGCCTACGTTTTCTATGGTGCCATTCTGGAAGAACTTCTGAAAAGCGGAAAGAAGAAATGGATCGTTCTGCTTGTATATTTGCTCATGATTATGCCAACTACGCTGACAGCAGGTTCGGGCGAGGGAATGGCACTCTGGATATTTTACGTCCTGGCAGCCCTCCCATGCACCTTATACGGTTTCTGGCTTTACTGCAAAACCCGAAGTTCCATCGTTATATTTGCGGTTTATCTCATATCCAATATGGTTCCGTTCAACCTGGGCAGCAACTGGGTTACCATCCTAGTATGCATCCTGGGACTGGGCATGATGGGGTATGGATTCTATCTTCTCAAGAAGAATATAGAACCATTGCTGATACAAGAGGATGAAGAAGAAAAAGAATACTAAAACCACCTGATTATGAAGGCAAACAGAACCAAAATGCTCGGTACGATGGCGCTGGTAGCCGTACTGTGCATGCAATTTTTCTGGATATACAACTCATTCCAGATGAGCGTTCACCAGATGGGCTACGATAATCCCTGGAGTCTGGCAGCCGATGTGAGGGCGCATGCCTTTTTCTCGGCACTCTACCAGAGTCGCATCACCCTGCTCACTTCTCTACTCACCATGGTGGTCATTATTCTGAGCCTTATCGACCAAATCAACTATATCGATGAGCAGGAAAGGGTTCGACTGCTGCGCGAGGACTTCTCCTATGCGATGGTTCACGATATGAAGTCGCCCCTTACCTCTATCATCATGGGAACCAAATATCTGCACAGCGGCGTACTGGAGAAGAAGCCGGAAATGAAGGAGAAATATTTCTGTATCGTAGAAGACGAGGCACAGCATCTGCTTGCTCTCATCAACCGCCTGCTTACCATCTCAAAACTGGAACATGGTAAACTGAGTATCCAGAAGGCTGAAATAAATCTGGAGGCGATGATAGAGGATGTGGTGGATAAATACAAGGCGAAATCGGCGAAACCGATTCATATCACAACCCTATTCGGAGCCACTTCGGCACTGGCAGATGAGGAATATCTGAAGGAGGCTATCAGCAATATAGTAGATAACGCCACCAAATACTCGAAGGAAGAAATCAACATTCAGATTTCCACCTCCGAGAATGACAGAAATGTATATATCAAGATATACGATGAGGGTATCGGCATAGCCAGAAGTGAGATGAAAACAATCTTCAACCGCTTTGAGCGTGCTGCTGAGCACGAAAGAGACGCCCGGAAGACCCGTGGCGGCTTCGGTATCGGGCTGAACTACGTGCTGCAGGTAATCAATGCCCATGGCGGCAAAGTAAGCGTAAAGAGCGAAAAAGGCAAATGGTCGGAATTCACCATATCGCTGCCGAAATAATCAGCTTGCACAGCCATATTAATAACAAAGCTCCCGATGCATCATGCACCGAGAGCTTTGTTTTATCTTATTTCACGATAGAAGAAACCGGATTTCTCACACCCTTCATTCCTACGAGGAATGCCTTGGCAGCACCAAACTTGAGGAACATATCCAAACGGATAGGAATATGATTCTCATCATCGGTTACATAGAAATCTACGATTCTCTTATACTTGCGATTCTCATACTCCATATAGGCAAGACGCAGGCAACGGTACTTCACACCATTATCTGCCTTGATGGTAACCTTACCATCAAACTTTATCTGAGCTGGAGTGCGGTTCTTTCCATCAGCAATAGGGAATTTTACGGTATAACCCTTCTTCCAGTTGGCAGGATCGAAACTGCGGGCACGCAGGAAGATGTTCATCATGTCAAAAACACAATCATCGTAGGTGGCATTCTTCCATACATGCTTACCATCATGCTGCTGACGGTGCTGTTTGAGATGACACCTACCGCCAGAATAGCTGTAGAATACCTCATCTACCGTATAGCGCTTGCCCTCGTGAGCTCCCTTACGGAAATACATAGGCGCCAAATCGGTGCCGCTGTAGCAGAGCAGAGTGTCGCGAAGCACAAAGATATCATCTACACGCTTATTGCCTCTTGTAACAAGAGAACCGCGATAAGCAGGCTTACCATGACGGGTGGTTTGGACGATAGACATACTGGCATTACCAGCTTTTACCCAAACAAACTTCCAGTTATAATACAGATTGTAAGTAAGGAACTCACCTGACTTGAAGGCTGTATTACGGAAGGTACACTGGGCAGACACCGTAGTGCTGACCAGAAGTAGCAATAATGCAATCCCGAATGATTTAATCGTTTTCATAACTCTTTATAATTTAGGAATGTACTCGATGCCAAGTTTCTTGGCACGTTGCGCATTCTGGTTCTTAACTTTCTTTTCTTTATCAGGCTTCTGCTTGGTAATGGCACCAGGCTTCTGACGAGAGAGTTCGCGGACCGTAGGATCCCAACTCTCGGTTAAATCCCATTTAGCCTTGCATTCTATCACGTCTGGATAGTAATACACCTCTTCTGCCTGTTCATCCTTATCATAGCAGCCTGTATCCCACTTGCCGTTGCCGTTGCGGTCTACTATCAGACGCATGTAATACTTCTCCGGCTTGAGATAATAGAATTCGGCTACTCCGTTCACTGCCTTCACTTCTTTCACCACCTGATCCTGCGCATTGAGTAGCTGAACGAGGAGCGGATGATTGTCGAAATCGTGCGTTACATTAATAAGCAACGTGCCGTAAGTATCCAGGGAATTGACCTTGAAACCCTGTTTCACAGGTTTAGATACAAGTCCGTAGATGTCCTGGAATGCGGCAGAATCAACCTCCAGACTATATTCTATGTCCGGACGCCACTCGCCTCTCAGAATATACTTGCGGTTGCCCAGCGGCTTAAACTCCATCGGCGCCCTATACCATAGCGTATCATGCTTGGCATAGAGATGAATGCCTGCTGTATCGGCTTTGGCAAGCGGCGTATTGAAGGTGAAGATAACATTCTTGTCAGGATCGAGCTGAGAAGAGACACTCATCTGAACATCAAGCGGTTTTACAGCCATCACGCTATCATAAGGTTCACCCTTCTTCTTCAGTTTTTCCTGCTTCTTGGTCCATTTCTCCAGTTCCTTAGCCTGCGCCTTCATACGCTTTTCGTAAGGTTCCTTCGAAAGAATTTCGAGCGTATCAGTCTGGTTGCGGAGCACGCCCGTACTGTCTGTTATACGGTAAGTAAGCTCAATATTCAGCGTATCCTGATTGACCAGCGCCGTATCCTTGATCCAATAGGTAAGCGTATCGTTCTTCTCCGATTTTTCCAGAATAAAGGCATCTTTCTCATTAAAATTCAAGCCCTTGATCTGTGGCAGGATAGAATCACCATAACTGTAATAGAGCGAGAAGCAGTTGGCCTTCTGACGCTCTGCCTTGAGGAAGAAGCGGTCGGAAACCTGTTCGGTAAAGGCACGGAGCACTACATTATCCGGTAGAAAATGAGTATAATTAACCTGATCTATCGACTTGATATGCAAGGAATCAATCCATGTAGTATCCTGTCGTACATCCGGCTTGCTTGACGGCACGATAATATCATGAGAAAAAGCGAGTTTTTCGCTTTTCTGGCTGAACATATAGTTGCCATCCATATCCTGCAGGGCATAGATGCGGTAAGAGCCCGGAGCCACACCTTTTATGACGAAGCGACCACGGCTGTCGGTACGGCTTACACGCAGCATAGGCTTGGTCTTGAAGGCTGAATCGGCATGATCAGCGTAAAGACCTACCAGAATACCCTTGATAGGCTCCAGATTCTCTGATTCGAGCACATATCCCGACACCTCCATCGTATCGATGACCTCGCCGGTAGAGAAACTGTAGGTATAGTTTCCCATCGGATTGTCCTCGTTATTATCGCTGATGGCATCGGAAAAGTCGATGGTATAGGTAGTATTCGGCTTAAGCGAATCTACCAGAGAAATCTGAATATGCTTGCCCGAAGCCTTGATTTCAGGCACTTCGAGCTGCGGAGGCGAAACAACCACTTTCTCGGTAGGATTATCTACCTTGATATATTCGTCGAAATAGATATTCACCTTCTTCTGCTTCACATTTACGCCCTTATCGGCTGGCGAAGCTCCAATCACCTTAGGAGGAGTTTCGTCGAACCAACCACCATCCGGCTGTCCCATCTTGGCACAGGATGCCAACATGAGGAAAGCTAAGACGTAGAAAGGCAGAAACAGTGAATTTGCCTTCAACTTGTTCTTTATGTCGTTCAATTGAATCATTCTTTATATCTTCTTAATATCGCAGCATCACTTCAACTTCAGGCGGAAGAAGCATGCAGCTTGTTTTATTTGTTCATCATGAGCATCTCATCAATGTTCTTGCGGCTGTTGCTCAAGCGTGGAATCTTATGCTGTCCACCTAACTTGCCCTTGCTCTTCAGCCATTCATTGAAGAGTCCCGGCTTGGCCTTCACTATCTCCAGATGCTGGAGGGTAACGTCGTGAAAGCGCTTGGCCTCGTAATCGCTGTTGATTTCCTGCAGCTTCTGGTCTAACAGACTGGCAAATTCATCGAGGCTGGCTGGCTCCTGAGAGAATTCTATGAGCCACTGGTGACGGCACTTGGCATTACTGTCCATATAAACCGGCGCAGCGGTATAATCAGAAACCTGAGCACCCGTCTTCTCGCAGGCATAAGCCAATCCCTTCTCGGCATTATCCATGATCAGTTCCTCGCCAAATGCATTAATAAAGTACTTGGTACGGCCGGTAATGACAAACTTATAAGGATTCTTGCTGGTAAACTGAACCGTATCGCCGATGAGATAGCGCCACAAACCACAGGAAGTGGTGATGATCATAGCGTAGTTCTTGCCTACCTCAACACCCCAGAGAGGCACAACGGTAGGATTCTCGCTGCCGAATTCGTCCATAGCGATAAACTCGTAGAATACATCATAATCTATCATAAGCGACATGGCTGGGTCTGCCGGATCATCCTGCAGCCCGAAGAATCCCTCGCTGGCATTATAAGTCTCCATATAATGCATGTTCGGCGAAGTGATGAGCTGTTCATACTGCTTGCGGTAAGGAGTAAAGGCAATACCGCCATGGAAGAATACCTCCAGATTAGGCCATACCTCTTCCAGATGCTTCTTGCCGGAAAGTTCCATGACACGCACCAGCACACTAAGCATCCAGCTAGGAACACCCGAGATATTGGTTACGTTCTTATTCATCGTTTCGCGGGCAATAAGGTCGCGTTTCACTTCGAAATCGCTCAGGAGAGCGGTTGACTTCTTAGGAACACGCACCAGATTGGCAAGCGGATTGATATTTTCGATGAGGATAGCACTCAGGTCACCCACCAGACTATCCGACACATTATAGTTAGGCGAATGGCTTCCACCTAAGATAAGGCTCTTGCCATCAAAGAGTCTGCTCTTCGGATTATTGCGCAGATAATAGGCTACGGCATCAAAGCCTCCGGCATAATGAATGCCATGCAAGCCATCATGAGAAACCGGGATAAACTTACTCTTATCGTTGGTGGTGCCAGATGACTTGGCATACCATTTTACCAGTCCCGGCCATAGAATATCCTTTTCGCCATGACGCATACGGTCGATATCCCCCTTCAACTCCTCGTAGGTATTGACAGGAATATTCTGTGCAAATTTATCATAACTGTTGGTGGTATTTAATAAATGCTTGACACCATATTCAGTATTTTTTCCTTTATTTATAAGGTGCATAAGCACTTTATGCTGCAAATGTTCTGCATCATAGACATACTTCTCCAACTCCTTCTGCCGAGGTTTGAAGACGTTACTTACTATCGTTGTTAAACTCATATCTAGATATATATCATTTAAGTAGATGCAAAAGTAAATCAAACTTTTGATATAGAGAAAGTTTTTACTATTTTTTAATACAAAAGGGTAAGATAAAGTATACAAAAAGGAAATATACAACACAAAAGACTCCCATAAGTGGCGATATTTACCATCTCATGGGAGTCTTCTATTAAATCGTATTTCCTATCCGGAAAGAGATACAGTTTACTCACCATTATCGAAAGCAGCCGCTTCGGCAGCGGCAATAATCTCTTCTCTTGATAATTCCTTAGGCTGAGCCGTGATGTCGCTCAAATCGAACTCATCACTCTCCTTCTTTTCCTCCTTCACCTCGACCTGCATTTCAGTTTCCTGGGCAGTTTCGGCAGATTTCTCTGTGAAAACCTCCTCTTTGAAAACATTGATGTGCTTCTCCTCTACCGGTGCGTTTTGTGCATCAGCATCCTGCGAGATGATGAAATCGTCTTTCACTTCTGTGTTAGGCACGTTTTCAACAGGTTCCTCTTCCATCTTGGTGCGGTTAGCCTTAGCTGTGAACACAGCATCAATATACTGTGGTTCTTTGCGCAGTTTTTCCAAGCTAGTCTTAGAAGCCACCTGCTGGCTTTCCTTCTTGGAATAGCCCTTTCCTACTCCACCTTCAACACCTTCGAGTACAACCTGATAGGTGAAAATCGGGCTACCATTCTTGTCTTTTTGCTGGTCTAGCATAACGAAATCCAGCTTCACGCGGTTTTTCTGGCTCCATTCGATGAGTTTGCTCTTGAAGTTAACCTCCTTATAAGCCACCTTATCGATGTTTATCATTTGTGCCAGAATACGTTTCTGCATAAAATACATGCAGGCATCGTAACCACGGTCCAGATAAATGGCACCTACCAAAGCTTCGAACGCATTTCCTCCCATATAACTGTTATGAGAAGAACTGTGGCCATTAGAAAGAATCAGCTGGTTGATGCCCATTTCCTGTGCCAGTTTATTCAGCGTATCACGCTGCACTAACTTGCTTCGGGTATTGGTAAGGAATCCCTCACGCTTGCCAGGGAAATGCTGGTACACGATATCTCCTACTACAGCATCCAAAACCGCATCACCCAAGAACTCCAACCGCTCGTTGTTCACTGGTTTTCCCTTAGAATTGCGGTGCATGATGCTCTTGTGCAACAGCGCCATCTTGTAGTAGCTGATGTCGTGAGGATAAAAACCGAGGATTTCATATAAAGACAAATAAAGCTCTTTATCCTTGCGGAAAGAGAGCTTTATCCTATCTATAAAATTATTCAGCATACTTCTTGAATACTACACAGCAGTTGTGACCGCCGAATCCGAAAGTATTACTCAATGCAGCACGAACCTCACGCTTCTGAGCTTTGTTGAAGGTAAAGTTCAAGTTGTAATCGAGCTCTGGATCATCATCACCCTCTTCGTGGTTGATAGTAGGAGGAACGATATCGTTCTTCACACTAAGAACACAAGCCATAGCCTCTACTGCACCAGCAGCACCAAGGAGGTGACCAGTCATTGACTTGGTAGAACTGATGTTGAGCTTGTAAGCTGCATCACCGAAGACAGCCTTGATAGCCTTAGCCTCAGAGATATCACCTACGTGGGTAGATGTACCGTGAACATTGATATAGTCAATGTCCTCTGGCTTCAGATTGGCATCAGCAAGTGCACGCTCCATAACGAGCTTAGCACCAAGACCCTCAGGATGAGATGCTGTGATGTGATAAGCATCGGCACTCTCGCCCTCACCTACCATCTCAGCATAAATCTTCGCACCACGAGCCTTAGCGTGCTCAAGTTCCTCGAGAATCAAGCAACCTGCACCCTCGCCCATGATAAATCCATCACGGCTTGCGCTGAACGGACGTGAAGCATGCTCTGGGTCATCATTACGTGTTGACAATGCATGCATAGCATTGAAACCACCTACGCCACAAGCGCAGATAGCAGCCTCTGCACCACCGCTAACGATGATGTTTGCCTTACCCAAACGAATCAGGTTGAAGGCATCAGCCAATGCATTGCTTGAAGAAGCACATGCAGATGTAGTAGTGTAGTTTGGTCCGTGGAATCCAAAGTGGATGGAAATCTGACCTGAAGCGATATCTGCAATCATCTTAGGGATGAAGAATGGGTTAAACTTAGGACCATTCTCCTCGTGAGTACCATAGTACTTCACCTCATCCTCGAAAGTCTTGATACCACCGATACCTACACCGAATACAACGCCAACGTTGTTCAAGTCTTCCTTCTCAAGATCGATATTAGCATCCTTTACACCCTGCATGGCAGCAATCATAGCCAACTGGGTATAACGGTCAAGCTTGCGAGCTTCCTTACGATCAATCCAATCATTGATGTTCAGGCCTTTAACCTCGCAAGCGAACTTGGTCTTGAAAAGGGTTGTATCGAAATGAGTAATAGGCGCAGCACCGCTCTTACCAGCAAGGAGGCTCTCCCAAGTTTCCTCAGGAGTATTACCAACTGGAGTCACAGCACCGAGACCTGTTACAACAACTCTCTTTAATTCCATTTAGTATAATTTAGCTGCTAAATTACTTAGCGTTCTCCTCAATGTAAGAGATAGCGTCACCTACAGTAGCAATCTTCTCAGCCTTATCGTCTGGGATAGAGATAGAGAACTCCTTCTCAAACTCCATGATCAACTCTACAGTATCCAAAGAATCTGCACCAAGATCATTTGTGAAGCTTGCCTCTGGCTTAACTTCAGCCTCATCAACACCGAGTTTATCAACGATAATTGCCTTTACTTTGCTTTCAATTTCTGACATAATTGTAACTTTTAAAATGTTTATAAATCAATTTCTAATTAAAAATCTGAGTGCAAAGGAACACTTTTTTTTTGAGATAAACAAATATTTTGGCGAAAAAAGTGCATTATTGTGCACAAACACCCCCTAATTGTGCATATTTTTGGCATTTTTTTCCATTTTTGTTGGTCGTTTCAGATTATTTTGTTACTTTTGTACGGTATTAATTAAACATTTAAATCCATTATGACATTTACAGAAAAAGCCAATAAGATATTTAATCAGGCGATAGCCGATTATCATATCAAAGACAACATTGATACACCAATCAATAATCCATACCAGGAAGGTAGCATCGAGAACTGCCTTTATCTGAAGTGCTGGATTGACACTGTACAGTGGCATTTCGAGGATATTATCCGTGATCCTCAGATAGACCCGGCTGAAGCACTCGTATTAAAGCGCAGAATCGACAAGAGCAACCAGGACAGAACTGACCTCGTTGAGCAAATCGATACTTACTTCCGCGAAACATACAAAGACGTGAAGGTTCTGGATGATGCACGCATCAACACTGAGAGTCCTGCATGGGCTGTTGACCGCTTGAGTATTCTTGCCCTCAAGATTTATCACATGAAGGAGCAGGTGGAACGCCCGGAAGCTTCGGCTGAGCACAAAGCGAAATGCCAAGCCAAACTGGATGTACTCCTGGAACAGCAGGTAGACCTTTCTACAGCTATCGACCAACTCTTGGAAGATATCGAGGCTGGACGCAAATACATGAAGGTTTACCGACAGATGAAGATGTACAACGATCCTTCAACAAATCCTGTACTCTACAAGAAATAAAAAAAACAGAATAGGAGAGCGCATATACCTTATTATATAATAAGAGGTATGGCTCTCTTTTTTCACCTTATATTATATATAGAAGAAAAAAACGATGAAAACTGAGCATATCCTGGTAATTAGATTTTCAGCCATGGGCGATGTAGCCATGACCGTACCTGTAATTCAATCTTTGGCCAAACAATACCCGAAAGTTAGAATTACTGTGCTCAGTCGTCCCTTTGCCCGTCCTTTCTTTGAAGACTTGGCTCCTAACGTTGGCTTTATGGAAGCTGATATAAAGGAGGAGTACAAAGGGGTGAAAGGACTCAACGCACTCTATCGCCGATTGATAGCCAAACAGTTTACAGCAATTGCCGATTTACATAGCGTGCTGCGTTCCGATTATCTGCGTATGCGCTTCAACCTGGATAACTTCAAGGTTGCACATATTGACAAACATCGCAAGGGAAAACGCAAGCTGGTAGCTTCTAATGGTAAAAAACTTGTGCAGCAACCTACATCGTTCCAAAACTATGCTGATGTTTTTGCACAACTTGGATATCCTATCCACATGGATTTCACATCTATCTATGGGGATGGAAAACAAGGAGATTTAAGTATCTTACCACAGGAGGTGTTCGGAGTAGGAGAGAACGCTATCTCACTAGAAGACAAGCACATAACAGAGCCGTGGATTGGTATTGCTCCCTTCGCTGCACACGAGGGAAAAATATATCCGATACAACTGATGGAAAAAGTTATCCAGCGACTTATCCACAATCATCCACACGCTCATATCTTCCTTTTCGGTGGAGGTAAAGACGAAACACCAGTGATGAACGACTGGGCTGAGAAGTATCCACAGCTCATTAACGCTTCTTCTCATCTTAACGGATTGAAACAGGAACTCATCCTGATTAGTCATCTGCACGTTATGGTGAGCATGGATAGTGCCAATATGCACTTGGCATCGCTTGTAAACACTCCTGTAGTAAGCATCTGGGGAGCTACCCATCCATACGCAGGTTTCATGGGCTGGCATCAAGATCCTGCCAATGCCGTACAGCTTGACTTACCTTGCCGCCCTTGCAGTATCTATGGTAACAAGCCTTGCGCTAGGGGAGACTTCGCATGTATGAAGAATATCTCTCCTGAACTGGTAACAGAAAAAATTGATTCTGTTTTGAACAAAAGATAGGGAATCAGAACTTCTATATATAATAATATATCAGAAACCTATATATAAATAGGTATTGAATAGAAAGAAACAGATGAAAATCCTATAACCAAAACCAACCATATAAATAACTCAATCGAGTAGGAGGAAAACGAAGTAGTTTTTCTCCTACTTTCGTTTTCCGACCTCTCACACCACCGTACATGCGGTTCCGCATACGGCGGTTCCTATTTTGGGTGCCATTCGATGTATGAACCCATCAATGTAGCATAGCCTGCCATGCTCAACTTTTCGTTGGTTATCGCACGACATAGTATGTAACTGCCAGCTATGCGCCAATCCCCCAAACGACTATTGCCCCACATGTAAGCTTGGTACTTATCTATACCACACTTTATCAAGTTGGCAATTCTCGTTTTCACCCTCTTCCACGACTTCCATATACACATACGTAGCCGTCGCCTTAGCCACTCGTCCGTTTTCATGAGGAAACGTTTCATGTTGGCGAGGTGATAGTAACCTACCCACCCCCTTATGTACTCTTCAAGTTTTTGCTTCCTCTTGGCATATCCCCAACCATTGCTTCGGGAAGTCAACTCCTTGAGTTTGGCTTTCATCTTGGATTTGGCTCTTGGGTGTACCGTGAGTTGGCATTTGCCTTTCATTACATAAAAAGAGTAACCAAGGTATTTCACACCTTGCACATAGGACACAACTGTCTTGTCCCTGTTCACCTTCAGATGAAGTTTTCCTTCGATGAATCGGGTTACAGATTCCTTCACGCGTTTGGCTGCACGCTTGGACTTACAAAATATCATCGAGTCATCGGCATAGCGGACAAAAGGGAGACCTCGGCTTGTGAGTTCCTTGTCCAACTCGTTGAGCATGATATTGCTCAAGAGCGGACTTAACGGTCCTCCTTGGGGAGTGCCTTCCTCACTTGCCTCGAACATACCTTTGTTCATCACACCACTGCGGAGATATTTGTGAATAAGGCTTATCACCCTACCGTCCTTTATCGTGCGGCTGAGGATTTCTATGAGTTTACTATGGCTCACTGTGTCGAAGAAACGCTCCAAGTCGAGGTCAACCACATAAATGTAGCCATCATCGATTATTTTCTGAGCACCTCTTAGGGCATCATGGCAGCCTCTTCTCGGACGGAAGCCGTAGCTTCCTGGAGAGAATTGACGCTCATAGATGGGAGTTAGGGTCTGGTTGATGGCTTGTTGAACCAGACGGTCTATAACCGTGGGGATGCCCAACAGGCGCATCTTGCCATTGTCTTTGGGTATCCTACCCTTTTTACTGGGTTCGGACGGTATGAACCGTCAAGCAAGGAACGGATTAGGGCATCCTTATTAGCCAAGAGCCAAGGAAGCATTTGCTCACATGACATCTTGTCGATACCGCTACAGCCCCTGTTACGCTGCACAGCCTTGTAGGCTTTGAGTAGGTTATCAGGACTGATGATGCGCTCCAATAAGTGTTCCTTGTCAAATGGTACTTCCACGATGTTGTCTTCACATATCCACATGAAGGTCTGCGCTCCCACATATCCTTCGGATTCCGTCCTATCTTTCTGTGGGCAGCCCTTGACTTCTGCCAATGTTTTCTGCATTCTTTCCTTCATAAGGTACGTTTCAATTACTATCGTTTAATTTATAGGTTCTGCCCTTCATGGAGCGTTATCCAGAACTCCACTACTATGGCATCTGCTGACTTCTCACAGCAAGCTTTACTCCATGACTTTCGTAAAGGCAACTAATCGCCATGTCCGTGAGACCTCCTCGGATAAGGGCTTATTCTTTCCATCTTATACCCACTTCATTTACACCAACCATTCCGAATAGCTATAGGACTTTGATTTGTGTGGCAATCTCATCCATGGTCAAATGCCTTATATGAAGTTTCTCTACGTTAGGTCAGATGTTTGCCGCCAGCTTCTTTCAGATTCCATCTCGCAGTGGACACCCTTGCTATTGGCTATACAATTCCCGCTATTAGGGCTTGTTAGGGACTTGCACCCATTAGAATAAGCTCATGCCGAGCATACGACCAGAGAGCAGAATATCCTGATGGATTTCTGCTCTTTTTTGTTTTCCACAAAAGCGTGGATAAGTGTACGGAAAACCCCAATAATAACTTTTTAATAAGTTTGTAAATATCCACACATACCTATCTCAAACCAACAAAAAGAGGATATCCACATAGATATTATTAAGTTTTTAGAAACTTTTTCGCAGTTTTTGACCGAAAAAAGATATAAACTTATTAACTTTGCACCGAATTGGGGAAATGTTGATAAACCGGTTAATGCATTAAGAGACAAGAAAAAGATTTCAAAGGTCTCTGCGGATAAACTGGAATAAGACTTGGATAACGAAATACGCAAGTTTTTATGCAGAATGTTATCCACTTATCCACGGCATATCATCATCTCTATATTCTCTTTAAAAAAAATAAAAAATAAGAAATATAATATGAATGTTATGGTGAAAAAAGAATGGATTGAGAAAGGATACGTTGACGAACCTGTTGACGAAGCCTTGGACTTGAAAGCTGAAATCAGAAAGCTTTGCAAGGAGAAAGATGCTATTATCCTCGCCCACTACTATACGGTAGGTGCGATTCAGGACATCGCCGACTTTGTTGGCGACTCTCTGGCTTTGGCTCGTAAAGCTGCAGAAACCGATGCCCAGCTAATGGTTATGTGTGGCGTGCACTTCATGGCTGAGACATGCAAACTCTTGAGTCCTGACAAAATTGTGATCTGTCCTGACTTGAATGCTGGTTGCTCGCTTGCTGACAGCTGTAAGGCTGAGGATTTGAAAAAGTACAAGGAAGAGCATCCAGGATATAAGGTTGTGAGTTATGTAAACACCACGGCTGCAGTGAAGGCGCTAACTGATTGTGTAGTGACAAGCGGTAATGCCAAGAAGGTGATTGACAGTTTCCCACAGGACGAAAAAATCATCTTTGGTCCAGACTATAATCTCGGTAACTATATAAACAGCATTACAGGCCGCAATATGTTGCTTTGGAACGGTGGCTGCCATGTACATGAGAAATTCTCTGTAGAGGCTATAGGTAAACTGAAGCAGAAGCATCCTGAGGCTGTTGTGATGGCTCACCTGGAGTGTAAGGCACCAGTACTTGCTGTAGCTGATGTAAAGGGCTCTACAGCCACCATGTTGCATTATGCCCAAGAGCATCCTGAAATCAAGGAGTATATTATCGCTACAGAGGCTGGTATCCTGCATGAGCTGGAGCGTAATTGTCCTAACGTAATTTTCTATCCCGTACCTCCAGAGGTAAGCGAGGGTGGAGTAGGTTGCAGCTGCAATGAGTGTGAGTATATGAAGATGAATACGCTCAAGAAGATATATAATGCATTGAAATTTGGTTGGCCAACAGTTGAAGTGGCTCCTGAAATAGCGAAAAAAGCGGTCAAACCAATAGAAAAGATGTTATCACTATCGTAGAATGATGTGGTGAAAATTATAAGATTAGTGGTAAAATTTGTTTTTTATGGGTGAAAAAATCATATTTCGCTACCATAAAATGTATAATTTACGACTTTATAGACAAAAATCGTCGTATCTTTGCATCAGTTAAAACAAACGGACGTTGTGAAACGTCATTTCATCATCTTTTACTTATACAAATAATATTAGAAAATTTAATCTAATTATAAAGATAGAGCGTTCAAGTGATTTGAATGCTCTATTTTTGTTTATATAGGATTTTCTCTTATTCCTCTGTATGCTTATCCGGATGGGAGAAATCTTTATGCCTTCATTCATTTATTTCTTGATAAGAAAGAGAAGTGCAATTCGTCCTACGTATGTACTTATCATCTTTCTGAACATCATATATTTCTTGGTATATTCTTTGTTCGGAAGAGGATATAATCCGTGTTTCCTTAATTCTCTGATCGCATGATTCAAGGATATCAATGAATGCTTCAAACGGATATTGTTAACCAGATAATCCATCGAGAGCTGGGCTATACGGCGGTTGAGTGCCTGGCGCTCTGCTACAGGAACCGTATCGAGCAACTTCTGAAGATGTAGAATCACCTCCAGTTTATTGTCCATGTGGATATCTATCTTATCCTTATTTTCTAATTCGCCAGGCGCGTATTTATCCACTCTATTATAATAAGGTGAGGTCTGAGTCTTGAATATTCGTTCTGCCCGTAAGAAGAGTTGTGGTGTAAATTCCTCGTCCTCGCCAAAACTGATGTTTGGTGAGAACAGCAGGCTCCCCACAATGGCGCGGCGGAATATATAGGAACAGGCTGAGCCTAAAAGGGTATTGTTGTTGAGGTATTCTGTGCCGCTGATTGGGGTAGGAAGTTCGTAAGACGGTTCTCCTGTATCATCCTTGCTGAAACAGAATGTAACGATATCTGGATTATGGAATCTCACGATGTCAAGGCAATGTTCATAGGTTGGCTGAAGAAGATAATCATCTCCTTCTATAAACTGGATGTATTTTCCTTTGGCTAAGTATATGCCATAGTTGCGTGCCATACTGCTGCCTAAGCCTGGTAATCTTAAATAGAGCAGGTTATCCAGCAACTCTTTTATCTGGCTGGCTACCAATTCTTCGCTACCATCATCAACGAGAATTATTTCTCTCTCTTTTGCATTGAGCGAAAGCTGAAGGATACTATTGATGCATTCTACAAGGTATTCCTTCTGATGGTTGCTTGTAGTAATGATGAAACTCACCAATGGTGAAGATATCTCTGATATTAAATCTTTCTGCATAAGTTATTCTTTTTTATGACTGCAAAGATAATAAAAAGATTTAATTTACGTATTAATAGTAGTACAAAAAACATAAAAATGGAAATAGTTTGTTCTACTGATAGTAAATATATCATGCCGACCGGTATTATGTTGACCTCTTTGTTTGAGAGCAACAGAGGAGAAGTTGTCAATGTACATCTCTTGCATGATCAGAATTCTGCTGCATTATTGGATTCTATCAGAACCATAGCTGCCCGTTATCAGCAAAATATTCATTTCTATCTAATTAATGATGATATCTTCAAACATTTTCCAATTGGTCTGGATTTTCAAGTAGATCATGTAGGAACTTCGTTTGCTACTTATTATCGTTTGTATCTTACGGAAATTCTGCCTGCTGATATTGATAAGGTTATCTATCTAGATGGCGATATTCTGGTTGTGGATAAACTTGTTAAATTGTGGAATACTTCTGTTGAAAACTATGCAATAGCTGCTGTTCCAGATAGTTATAATAATAAGATAGAACACTATAATCGCTTGCGTTATCCCCAAACTTTGGGATATTTTAATGCAGGTATGTTAGTTGTCAATCTGAAATATTGGCGTGAAAAGCAGGTTCTTTCCAAATTCTTTGATTATGTGAAATCTAATGCGGAAAGGTTGAAATGTCATGATCAGGATGTACTGAACTATCTGTTCAAGGATTCTAAGTTTGTATTGCCTATCAGATATAATGTACTGAATGAGTATTGGTTCGATTTGCGTTATTCTCTTATCTCCTGGGAATTTGATGAACAGATATTGGAAGCTCAGGCTCATCCGGCCATTATCCATTTTACGGGTATTCCTAAACCATGGTATAAGAACTGCAAGCATCCATGGAAAAAGGAATTTGATAAGTATAAAGCGATGAGTCCTTGGCGTGATGAAAAAGAAAAGCGCTGGATGCCATTGAAGTTCTGCCTGGAGAAAATGGCCATAAAACTGGTGGTAAGCATGGGACTGCGCAAATCTGATTATATTGTAGAAAATAGGTATATTGAATTGTCTTAAGTTTCTTATATTCAAGTATCTTATAAATAAGTATCATATAAAGTTATGAAGATTCTGTTGGTAGGTGAGTCTAGTTTACTACATAATACTCTCAAAAAGGGATTAGTAGAACTTGGACATCAGGTAACGCTGATGTCCGACGGCAATGATTGGCACAACTCTCCTCGTGACATCGACTTGCGCCGTAATATGGAGCGTTATGGAAGATGGAGCGGGCTTATGGTGTTGTGGAAAATTGTCTGCAATCTTCATAAGATATGTGGAAATGATATTGTTCAGGTACATAACTATCAATTTGTGCCTTTGATGGGGTGGTGGAACATGCTGATATTCTGGTTTCTCAAGCTTACCAATAAGCGAATCATTAAAGGCTGTTTTGCCGATGACCCACATCTGTTCAGACAACAGGCCAAGGGTATTCCAGCTTATTCTGATACTTTTTGGAATGGTAAATTACAGAATATCGAGGAGAATAAAGAACGTATGGCTTTTCATTTCATGCCTCAGTTTGATAAGTGCTGGCATATTGTATCTTATCATTCTGATGCTTTGATAGCCTGTCTTTATGAATATTACCTCTGTTACGATGTTTCTGAATTTCATAAAAAACTCTACTATATTCCTCTCCCTATGATAATTCCTGCTATAGATGAAAACAGGCAGAAAGGGAATGGTGAGGTTATCAAAGTGCTTGTAGGTTTACAACCCAAGCGCGAGTATCTGAAAGGTGCTTTAAAGATAGCTCATTTTGTGGAAATTCTGGCAAAGAAAAATCCTGGTAAGATAGAACTCAAATATGTAGAAGGAGTAGACTATGATGAATATTGCCGGATGCTGGATGAAGCAGATGTTCTGGTAGATCAGTTTTACAGTTATACTCCATCCATGAATTCGTTGGCAGCCATGGCACGTGGTACTGTGGTTATCGGTGGAGGAGAGGAAGAATATTATGAGTTCATTGGTGAAACAGAATTACGCCCTATCATCAATGTGAGTCCTGAGTATTCAGAATCTCAGAATGTGGCAATCATCGAGCAGGCGTTCTTCGTCAAGGATAATCTTGCTAAGCTATCTTCTCAAAGTATAGATTTTGTAAAGAAATATCATAATTATACTTCTGTGGCTAGCACTTATGTGAAACTTTATGAAAAGCTTCTGGCCAGTTCCAGCTAAGTTACTCTCTTTTGTCCCGTGATAAATGGTAAATATCTATATATAAACCATGTAACGAGTGTAGTACATAAATATACAATCAAGAATACGCCTACTACTGATAAGTAGTTTCCTGAATAAGAAAGGTGTAGGTGATTGCATATTTTTCCAATACAGAAAGGAATGCCTCCACATAGGAAATAGTATACGATACAATGTCTTCCAGTCCACTCTAACCATTTACAAGATGGAATCTTTTTAAAGAGAGTTGTGGTGGCAAGAGTACCTATCAAAATATTTAAGATAAATAGGGGATAATTAGTTATGTTAATACGCCATATAGTCATCATAACATATGTTCTATCCACATATATCTTAATCGTTATCCACAGTATTAATAACAGAATAATTTGTGATGTCTTTATTTTTTTATAAATGCTTTGCTCATGTTTGTGGATTATATATCCTATACAACAGAAAAACATGGCTTGCAATGAGTTATCTAATTGCCAAAAGTAACAGTCTGTAGTTTGCGGTAACCATCCAGATATGCCAAAAGTGATAGTGCAGATAGGTAGAATATACCTATCTTTCTCATGAGTTATCCATAGTGATATTGAAAAAAGAATTTCAGCTACTATCAGTGCTGCAACAAACCAAGAAGCTTTCCCCATGATAATGGATTGAAATATATTCAAAATATCTATACTCGCTCCATGAACAATTGCTTTTGGAAGTGCTAGAAGTGATGTAAAAATAAAGTATGGCATTAGCAAACTTCTCCCTATAGATTTCATTTTATGAGCTATACAGAATTGCTGTTGTGGCTTATACATTAAATAACCCGATAAAATGAAAAAAAAGACCAATGCATCCGTCAAATACAGATTTTGGTTAATGATATGATAATCCAGATAATAAGATTCTGTATGGTCTAGCAAAATAGCTAACATACAGAATCCTCGCAAATTATCTATCCAGCCTATTCTTTTTAAAGAATTAATTGATGTTGTATTGTTGTTAATATATCTTTCCATTTTTTAAAAATGTTTGATTTGTCATATTTATCTCCTGTTTCTAAGGCATGTATCCCTAACTCTTTTCTAAGATGAGAGTTGCTAATCAGTTTGGTGATAGCCTCTGTGAAAGCATTCTGATTATCTTGAGTTACGATAAGTCCGTTATATTCGTTTTGAATAATATCACTTGCTCCATATTTGAAGTTAAAGGTTACAGATGGTAGTCCGCATGCTTGAGCTTCTAACATTACAATACCTTGACCTTCATAATGTGAAGACATTATATGTAGACTATAGTTGGGATATATTTCCATCATATTTTCTCCTCTTCCACACAATTTTACCTGTTTTTCCAATCCTAAACTTGTAATTTGCTCTTGTAATATATGGTAAAGTGAGCCGGTTCCATAAATATCAAGTTGCCAGTCGGGATATAGTTTGGCTATGTCTTTCCAACAGGTAATCAATCTGTCAAAACCTTTCTGTTGTTCTAATCTTCCTACAGCAATAGCTTTTTTGCAACTGTAGTCTTTTACCTTTTGATGAGGTATGTTGATAAAGTTGGGGATAACGTATACATTCTTTGCCGATTGAAATTCTTTAGCATCGTCATGAGTCAGACAAACTACGGCATCAGCTTTTCTTTCCATTAATCCGAATAGTGCGTGAAAAGGATTGAATGAACGTGCCAAATGTGATTCGTATATTCGTTTTGCCTTGGTATGACAAAGAGGTAATAACAACGCTCCCAATGTAGTTGTAAAGAAAACTACGTCGGGATTAATCTGTTTTATTGTTTTATTTAATCTGTAAGCTGCTAATAATAGTGTAATTATTCTGCTTAATAGCTTATATACTTTATTTCTTGTCTTCTTGGCAAAAGGAACATGAAGCTGAATCAGCCGGATACCTTCATTTAAGATATACTGTTGTTTCCGTTTATCTTCATATACAGAAATAACAGTAACCTGATGATGATATTCTTGATAGAATGTATTAGCCTTCATGGAAACGATTCTTTCAACGCCTCCATTCTCAGAATAATCTTCTATAACATAAACTATGTTCATTTTCTTTTCCATAGAAACGAGTTTTTTCCTATTTTATTTTTTAAAATGTTTTTAATGATGTTCCATCTAAACCTAATCTGCTGCCATTTGCTGAATTTGCTCCCTTTTCCATTGCAGGAATTGGTAGCTGGATGGCGACGGAACGAGATAAGTCTGTCATCTATGAATTTTACAGAATATGTAAATGCTGCCACATTTCCTATCCAGATATCGTACATGGGAATATCTTTAGGAAAAGGTAATGCAGCATCTTTTACGCATCTTGTAAATGCCATACAACAACCTGTATATCCGTTTTTCCACAATGCGTTATATATTTTGTTTTTACTTACATGCAGGAGCTTGAACAGCGACGGAAAAAGAATATTCAGATGTTCATCTGTTACTTCTGCATTGCTGATTACACAATCATATTTCTGTAGCCATTTCATACAAGTAGCTACTTTATTAGTCTTCCATACGTCATCTTGGTCTGAAAGAAATATGTAGTCTCCTTGTGCATGATGCAGTACATTTTCAAAATTTAGGGTAGGAGAATGCTTTTGTGGACCAGGTATGACCCTTATTCTTGGATCTTGGAATGTCTTGATAATGGATAGGGTTGCATCGGTGGAGCCATCATCAGAGATAATAACTTCATCGTTGGCATTTAGTTGCTTCAATATAGAAGCAATCTGTTCGCCAATATACTTTTCACCATTATATGTAGCAATACACACAGAAATCATTTTCTTGTTATAGTTAATATCTATTTAATGAAAATATCATATTTTTTATCAATATAAGGAGTCGTGATGTCTCCTGCGTCTAAGATGGAGTGGAATAGAAAAGCAGAATTATATTTTTTATTCTTGTTATTTTGCAGAGCTTTCCATTTGTTAGGATAGTTAGCTTTGTATTTGTTTGACATCCATATCCAACAGCCAGGATAATGCAATGCTTCTGCTTCTTCTCCGTGTCCGAAGATTCCTTTTTCTCCCAAACTTTCTGCATGATCAGAAAGATAGATAATAATGGCATTCCGATTTCGGAACCTGTTTCTCACTTCATTCCAAAAGAAGTCGGAATAGAGTACGGAATTGTCATAGGAGTTAAAGAATTCTTCTTTGGTGTTGGCAGATAGTACTCTGCTTTTAAGTTCTGGTTTCCAACGGGCATATTGGCGTGTATAATGTATGTTATACCACCAGTGGGAACCTATTGTATGTAAAATAAATAAGTTTCTTCTACCGAAGTTCTTATTCAGAATTTGCTTGTCTAGTAATGGTAGGATATCTTCGTCCAGCCATTGGTCGAAGATATAAACCGATTTTCCGTTATTTACGTAAATAAGCGAATCTGTTTCTTTCATGAAATAAACGTAAGTATCAATACTTTCTTGGTTGGCAATCCATGTAGTATGGAAGCCTGCTTTTTTGAAAATATCAATAAAAGATCTTTCTTTATAGGCTGCATCCAGATTCTTTGGGCATGCTCTGGTAAGCAAATATGGTACACTGGTATGCGTAAATCCATATTCTGAATAAATATGAGGCATGGATACAATGTTGCTGTCTGTCATCAGAAAAGGAGTTGTTGCTCTGTGATAGCCGTTGATTTGCATGTTTTTAGAGCGTAGGGTTTCACCTATGATGAAGACTACATCTATAGAGTCACTTTTACAGATTCCTTTCTGCTTGAAAGCCGGTCTGTTTTCTTCTATGATATTTCTGTTATCTAAATAATCATTGATGGAGAAATAGATAACGAAAGGAATGCGGCTCTTGATAGGTAAGGATATTCTTGGAATACTGATGTATAGTGTAAGCCCGATGAAGGCTAGTATAAACTGAAGCCAAGAATGGGAAAATCTGATGTATTTAATACGAATATAAATGATACCTATACATATCAATTCTGTCACAATAACAAACAGTATCAACGGAATGGTAACAACGTCCATGGTTGTTCTGAAATCGTTGGTTATAGATAAATCTATAGTTGCTGCTGTAAGTGAGATTTGAGCAGTATATCTAAAGTATGTAGCTACAGAGCAAGCTAGGGTATATATAGGATAAAGTATGGCAAAGACGTATTTATTGCTAGCTATACACCACATAAATAGGAATATAGCTATTTCTATTACCAGAAATTGTGCGATAAGGATAAATAAATCTTTCATGCCTCTGAAAGGCATATTGTAGAAGTCACCCATGGTGTATAATACTCCTGAAAGAAGAGTCAGCCCTATGAGAAATAGGACTGACTTATAAAGTTGTTTCTGTTTCATTTTCTTGTTATTTGATAATGGCTATTTTACAAACCACTCCTCTTTCTCCTTCGGAAGTAGCAGTTTCTACCATATATATGCCACTAGATACTTTTCTGCCTTTTAAGTCGCACTGGTTCCATGTGTAAGTACCTCCGATGCTTCTACCTTGGTTTACCAGAACTCCATTGCTTGTTACAATCTTTACATCAGCGTCAAATGCTAATCCTACGATTTTCACGAGTCCAGTATAATCCGGTTTTACAGGATTTGGATAGGCATAAACATCATTTTTGTTCATTTCATTGCTTGGTAGAGTAACATCACTCATATATGAACAAAGTCCTTTAGGAGTTGCAAAATATACTTTTCCGGAAGGCTCTATCAGAATGTCAAGTATTGTATTGGATAGCAGCGGAGAATTCTCAGATGTAAAGTGCTGTATCTGCGTATTGCAATCAGAACTGATGAGATATACACCATTTGATTTGGTTCCAAGCCATTTTCTGTTTCCTCCATCTATGTCTATACTTCTTGTATCTATTCCGTCTAGCAGATAATCGGCATAATTGGTACCATCGTTTCTTGGTACCTTATGCTGGGTTACTTCTTGTGCTCCCAAACGTATGTTGTCTGCCGACAAGTAAAGAGGGCCACTGCTAGTGCACATCCATATATTTCCTTCTCTATCTTCTTTTATCTTGTAAAAAAAGTTTGGAGTAATTTGAACACCATCTTCATTTATGTAGGTAGGGCCGTAAGTATGCAACGTATTTTTTATATAGTCGTATGCATATAATTGGCTTGTTTGCCAATAGTTGGATAAAAACCACATTTTATTGTTTGTTCTACTGATGAATAGACATCTTAAATCATCATTGTATTTAATCTGTGAACAGACATCTAGGGACTTCCATTGTTGATTTTTATCAAGGGTCCAAAAACAGTTTTCTACAGAAGAATTGAATACCCATAGTGTACCTTCTTTATCATACATGAGATCTGAGACCAGAATATAGTTATCATCGTTGACACATGATAGGAATGGACTATTGTTTCTATTGTAACATTTTATGAATTCTCCATCTTGAAATTCATAAAGTCCACTCTTGGCAGCTACCATCACGTGTCCTTCTTTTGTTGGATCAAAATCCATGCTTAGCCAGTCTACGTTGCGATGACCAAGAACATCATTAGATGGTTGTTCAAATTCAGACCAGTTTTCTCCATCCCATACATGAACTTCTCCTGGGTAACTTCCATCATTCTCTTGTGAATAGAAACCACCAGTAGCATAGAGTTTTCCGTTGTGAAAGAAAAGATTATAGAAATTGTTAGAAGCAGGTCCTTTAGGAAGTATTCCTTCTGTCTTATAAACAGGTTCATTATTCGAATCTACTGTATAATAAGTAAGTTTTCCTTCTTTGGTAGTTGTCCACCAAAAGCCTGTTCCTTTATCATATACAAGTTTCTTGTTTTCAGAAAGCTGTTTGTAACTTCCAATTTTTGTCCATTCTTTAGAATTCAGTAAATTACCAGTTAGTTTTCCTTTATATAGGCCAGCTTCTTTCGAAGCTGCATAAAGGCAGTTGTCTTCTATATAACTATAGTTAACATTAAAGCCCAACTTGTATGCATCGAGTATTTTTCCTTCTTTTGTATCTAGTTTAATAATTCCAAAAGAGAGAGATAAATAAACATTTGTCCCACTTATATATATATGGTTTATCTGTTTATTATCAGTCATACTTTTCAGATACAAATCAGGCACATTAACTACATTTCCATTGGTATCCAACAGGTCAATATTGCCATTGGTATATGTAATTACCAATTTTTTGGTAGTCTTATTCCAAGCTATATGATTAATATCAAAGTCGGAAAGAGTGTTTGCTTTATCGTATGTCGTAACTGAACCATCTTTTATATGATAAGAAAAAAGTCCGTTAGATGCTAAGGCAAACACTAGATTTCCTGCTGGCTCGATTTCTGTTATATCATTATAACTGGTGTATATTTCCCAACTTTCCTTATCTGTGGCCGATAAGGGAAGTACCATGAATAGTATTGTAATTAATAATGTTATTGTCTTCATTGTCTGTTATTTTAAAGCCTAATACTATATTAACTGCAAATATAATTATTTATTGTTTTTATAAACAGATACTTATAGATATTTTTGAAGTTGATGCTGGATGGGTAAAACGATGGCTTTCTTTGCCATCCATGCTGTGAGGATAATAAAAGCGAGGGATAGGATGAATTGGAATTCTTGATGTGGATTTCCTTCTCCATATCGTTTAAGAAATATACTCTGTATGATGCGAAAGCAGAGATTATGACAGAGAAATATTTCAAAACTGATACTGCCTAGCCATAGCAAGAGTTTATTATGGAATATCCTAATAAAACAACCTTTACCTTGATCTCTTGCTGTAAAATAGAACACGGTTATGGCTGATGGTATCCAATAAATAATGGCACAGCGAATGTTCGGATTGCAATGGATTGATAGAAAATATATTGCGATAAACAGCAATACCACTCCCAAGAATGGCGAGAATCAGAATATGAAGAGGATAGAGTTTGATGATACGGGAAAGGAAAAACTGGCTGTTTCCCAATACTTTTTTCTGTAGTTTTTCTCCTTTGCTTAAAGAGAGTACAAAACCACTGATAACAAAGAAAATGGCAACAGGAAACTCGCCCAAGTAATTGATTAAATCTTGGGATATGGGTAGGGTGGAATGCGAAATCACAATCATTAGGATAAGAATGAATCGCAGGGAATTGAGTGTCCTGATCATGATGCCTTTTCTTTGTTATAATGTTATTCTATTCTGTATTGAACAAGAATGAATATTATTTCTTTTTCAAATACTCTGCCAATTTAGCCACGGCTCTGGCTCTGTGGCTGATGCCGTTCTTGATTTCCTCACCCAGCTCAGCAAAACTCTGGTCATATCCTTCCGGAACGAAGATTGGGTCGTAGCCGAAGCCTTCGGTACCATGCTTCTCGGTGGCGATATGGCCGTTTACGATACCTTCGAACTGGTGAATTTTCTTGATGCTGGTGCAGCCGCAAGGACATACATCCTGCTTTTCGATGTAGCAGATAACGGTGCGGAAGCGGGCCTGGCGGTTTTCCTTGCCATCCAGTTCTCTCAACAGCTTAGCCATGTTAGCCTCACTGTCGTGGTCGGTTCCCTCAGCATAGCGGGCACTGTGAACGCCAGGGGCACCATCTAGTGCCTCTACCTCCAGACCGGTATCATCGGCAAAGCAACTTACGTGGTAATGGTCATAAACATACTGTGCCTTCTGTAAGGCATTATCTTCCAATGTGTTGCCTGTTTCTGGAATATCCACATCGCATCCTATCTCCTTCAGCGATACTACCTCGTAACTGCTGCCCAGGATGTCGCGAATCTCCTGGAGTTTATGCTGGTTATTTGTTGCAAAAACTATCCTTTTCATAAGTTTATAATTTATAGTTAATAGTTTATAGGGCATTCTTGCAATAATGCTTCTTGCTATACGGCGAAGCCGCTATAAACTTTTAACTTTTAATTGTTTTAATGTCTTTATCTTTGATTTTCACCTTCATCTCATCAAATCCCTCGCCATACACACCGATTACGGAACTCTGACTTACAAAGGCATTTGGGTCGATGATCTTGACGATACGGAAGATGGTGACGCTCTCGTTCTTCTTTGCTAGGATACAGAGCACCTTCATCTCGTTGCCCGTGTACCAGCCATGGCCATCGAGAATGGTTACGCCATGATCCATCTGCATACCGATGGCATTGGCTATCTCCTGATATTTCTTGCTGAATATCATAAACTGCACACTTTCTCGCTTGGCATTCATCACATAGTCGAGTACCAGGTTTTCTATCACCATCGTACAGAGACCGAATACTACCTTTCTAACAGCGTCTATCGTGGTAAACTCTGGTTTTGCATTGAAGACGAAGAATGAACTGCCCACGATGAGGAGATCCACGAAGATAAGCACACGGCCCAGCGAGATGTTGTGATATTTGTTGACGATGGCAGCAATGATATCCGTTCCACCTGTACTTCCATTATGCAGAAAGACGATGGCGAGTGATAAACCCGTAAACAGACAGCCGATGATGAGCGACATGAAGTCCTGTCCCTCTCCCAATATCTGCACCATCTTGCCATCTTCACCTATCATCCAGTCTTGCGCCAGCGCCAGGAACACGGAGAGCATGATGATGGCGTAGATGGTCTTCACCATGAACTTGAATCCCAGTATCTTCAGCGCTGCAAGCAGCAAGGCGGCATTAATGAGAAAATAAGACAAATAGATAGGTATCCCCGTGCCGTAGTAAATCACGGCTGCGATACCCGTTACGCCACCCGTTACTATCTGGTATGGAAGCAGGAAAATGGTCCATCCAAATGTGTAAAGCAAGAGTCCAAGGGTAATGTAGAAGTAATCCTTGCACTCATTCTTAATTGTTTGACTGATTGCTATTTGCATAATATTTTCCTCGTATTTTTAAAGCACAGAAGGTCGCCCATTTTTAGATGAGACGACCTTCTGTATATTATCAATAATTACTTTTTCAACACAACGTTGACGATCTTCTTCGGTACGATGATCACCTTCAACACGTTGAATCCTTCCAAGTACTTCTGGCTCTTCTCGTCTGCCAATACCTGCTTCTGGATTTCCTCGTTAGGAGTATCCACAGGGAAAGTCATCTGGAAACGAGCTTTACCATTAAAGGAAATAGTGAGCTGCATGTCGTTCTCCTTCAGATACTGCTCATCATACTTAGGCCATGCTGCATCGCAAACGCTGCCCTGCTCGCCAAGTGCTGCCCACAACTCTTCTGCGATGTGTGGAGCGAATGGAGCGATGAGGATGACGAGATCTGTCAGGAGTTCCTTGTTGCGGCACTTCTGCTGACCGAGTTCGTTCACGGCAATCATGAAGGCTGAGATAGAAGTGTTGTAAGAGAACTTCTCGATATCCTCGCTTACCTTCTTGATGAGCTTGTGAACGCTCTTCAGGCTCTCTGGCTTCGCTGCCTCGTCGGCTGAAGGAAGGAAGTTGTCGGTGCGGTTCTCGTAGAACAGACCCCAGAACTTCTTCAGGAAGCGGTGGCAACCGTCGATACCATTGGTATCCCAAGGCTTGCTTGCCTCTACAGGACCCAGGAACATTTCGTAGAGACGCAGGGTATCAGCACCATACTTCTCGACAATCATATCTGGATTCACCACGTTGAACATACTCTTAGACATCTTCTCAATAGCCCATCCACAGATGTACTTGCCATCTTCCAGGATGAACTCAGCGTTCTGATACTCAGGGCGCCAAGCCTTGAATGCCTCGATATCCAAAACATCGTTGCTTACGATGTTTACATCTACGTGGATAGGAGTTACGTCGTAATCCTTCTTCAGATTCAAACTTACGAATACAGGAGCCTTGTCGTGGTCATCGCTGTTGATGCGGTAAACGAAGTTAGAACGGCCCTGAATCATGCCCTGGTTCACCAGCTTCTGGAATGGCTCTTCCTTGCAGCTTACGCCGAGGTCGAACAGGAACTTGTTCCAGAAACGGGAGTAAATCAAGTGACCGGTAGCATGCTCGCAACCGCCTACGTAGAGGTCTACATTCTGCCAGTACTCATCAGCTTCCTTGCTTACGAGTGCCTCATCGTTGTGAGGATCCATGTAGCGCAGGTAGTAAGCAGAAGAACCTGCGAAACCTGGCATGGTGTTGAGCTCCAGTGGGAATACAGTCTTGTTATCTACGAGGCTCTTGTCAACCACCTCTTTCTTCTCAGCATCCCAAGCCCACTTCTTAGCTCTGCCCAATGGTGGCTCGCCAGTTTCTGTTGGCTTATAGGTCTCAATCTCAGGCAATTCGAGTGGCAGGCACTCCTCTGGAACCATCTGTGGCATTCCGTCCTTGTAATATACAGGGAATGGCTCGCCCCAGTAGCGCTGACGGGAGAAGATGGCGTCGCGTAGACGATAGTTTACCTTTACTCGGCCGATGCCCTTCTCGGTAACAAATTTCTTGGTAGCTGCGATAGCCTCCTTCACGGTGAGTCCGTTCAGAGAGAAACCATCCATGCTGCTCTTGCCTGCCACAGGTGAGTTGGTTACGATACCTTCCTTGGCATCGAAGCTCTCCTCTGAAACATCAGCACCCTCGATAAGAGGAATGATAGGCAGGTTGAAGTGCTTGGCAAAGGCGTAGTCACGGCTATCGTGAGCAGGTACAGCCATGATGGCACCTGTACCATATCCTGCCAATACATATTCTGAAATCCATACTGGAATTGCCTCGCCAGTGAATGGATTGATGGCATAACTTCCTGAGAATACACCGGTTACGCTGTGGTTAGCCATACGGTCCAACTCGGTACGCTTCTTCACGTAGTCGAGATATTTCTCCACCTCTTCCTTCTGCTCGGCAGTAGTTACCTGCTGAACATATTCGCTCTCTGGAGCCAGAACCATGAAGGTTACGCCAAACATAGTATCGGCACGGGTGGTGAAGATGGTGAACTTCACGTCGCTGTCCTTTACAGAGAATACCACCTCTGTACCCTCAGAACGGCCAATCCAGTTCTTTTGGGTTTCCTTGATACTATCGCTCCACTGGATGGTCTCCAATCCGTCGAGCAGACGCTGAGAGTAAGCAGATGTTCTCAAGCACCACTGCTGCATCTTCTTCTGGATGACAGGATAACCGCCACGCTCACTTACGCCGTTTACTACCTCGTCGTTGGCAAGCACAGTACCCAGGCCTGGGCACCAGTTTACCATCGTTTCACCGAGGTAAGCGATGCGGTAGTTCATCAGAATCTGCTGCTTCTTCACATCGTCGAAGCTGTTCCACTCCTCGGCAGTGAAGTCAATCTGCTCGTTCTGAGCCACGTTCAAGTCAGCAGAACCCTTCTCCTCGAAGCGCTTGATGAGCTTTTCGATAGGCTGAGCCTTCTGGCAGCCGTTGCAGAAGAATGAGTTGAACATCTTCTGGAAAGCCCACTGAGTCCAATGGTAATACTTAGGGTCGCAGGTGCGGACCTCGCGGTCCCAGTCGAAAGAGAAGCCGATTTTGTCGAGCTGCTCACGATAGCGGTTGATGTTGGCTACGGTAGTAACCTCTGGGTGCTGACCTGTCTGGATAGCATACTGCTCTGCAGGCAATCCGTAAGCATCGTAACCCATAGGGTTCAGTACGTTAAATCCGTTCAAACGCTTGTAGCGTGCATAGATATCGCTAGCGATATAACCAAGTGGGTGACCTACGTGCAAACCTGCTCCTGATGGATAAGGGAACATGTTGAGCACATAGAATTTCTTCTTGTTTTCATCCTCAGTCACCTTGTAGGTCTTGTTCTCGACCCATTTCTGGTGCCATTTCTTCTCGATTTCTCTGAAGTTGTATTCCATTGTTTTATCTAATAATTATGTTTCTTTTCTTAAATATAATAAGGTGTAACCCTATTCAAGGTGCAAAATTACATTTATTTTGGCACATAACAAAATAAAATGCAAGTTTTTTATGAATTTAATGTCTTAGCATGCACACACTTCATATTCTTTTCCAGCTGGGCGGTAGAGCTGGCTCCTACCAATACGCTGGTTACACCTTTCTGCTGCAATATCCAGGCAAGTGCCATTTCGGCGAGTGTTTCGTCTCTTTCTCCTGCTTCTGCGTTCCATTTCTTGAGCTGTTCCAGCAGTTCTGGAGTTAGAGCAGAGTGTTTCAGAAAATGCTCTTTTGCCATACGGCTGTCTGCCGGTATTCCGTTGAGATATCGGTCGGTGAGAAGTCCCTGTGCCAGAGGCGAGAACGAGATGAAACCGATGCCGTTTTCTGCGCAATAATCTAAGGTTCCATTCTCTTGTGGTGCATGGTCGAGCATGTTGAGTCTGTCCTGGAAAATGAGCAGCGGACAGTCGCGCTCCTTCAGATATTGGTCGGCAAACTTCAGGGCTTCCAGTGGCCAGCGGCTGATGCCGAGATAAAGAGCTTTGCCTTGCTTCACGATGTCTACCATTGCCTGGAGTGTTTCTTCGAGCGGTGTGTTCGGATCGTAGCGATGGCTGTAGAAGAGGTCAACATACTCGAGATTCATTCTCTTGAGACTCTGGTCGAGGCTCGCCATCAGATACTTACGAGATCCCCAGTTGCCGTAAGGACCTTCCCACATATCATAACCAGCTTTGGTTGAGATAAAGAGTTCATCGCGATAGGGTTTGAAATCATCTTTCATCAGTCTGCCCATCGTTTCCTCTGCACTTCCGTATGGAGGTCCATAGTTGTTAGCCAGGTCGAAGTGGGTGATACCATGGTCGAAGGCATAGTGAGTGATGGCACGACTTCTTTCGTAAGGATCTACCTCTCCGAAGTTGTGCCAGAATCCCAAACTTATTTTAGGCAGCAAGATACCACTCTTGCCGCATCTCTTGTAGAGCGCTTCTGCATCGCTATAGCGATTGGCGTCAGCATGATAAATACCTTTAATGTCCATCATTCCTTATATTTTTATTACAGCGAAGAGCCAGAAACTCTTCACTCTTCACCTTTCCTTTGTAAATGCCTATAAACAAGGCATTTGGCGTGGTGAAGAGTTTTTGTTCACTCTTCACCCACTCTTCACCACTCTTCACCGGTATGTGGTTAGGAGCCTGCCGGCTCTTCCTTTTCTACATCGCAAAGGTAATAAAAATATTCAATATAATCGTTGTATTGAATAAAAATTATATTTTTTTCGATATGGAAGAGTAAGTGGGGATGTAGTAAAGGTCGATATAGAGATTGGTTATGGAAAAAACATTCTGTTTGTTATATGTTTGATATACTTTATCAAAATACACTTTTAAGGACGACTTTTTGTAGTTTTATACATTTTTAAGGACGACTTTTTGTACTCTTTGAAATAAAAAATGTATCTTTGCATTCAGAAATATCAAATAATCAGATAGTTATGAAGAGAAATGCCATCAAATACCTATATCAATGGAAAGCAAGCAACGACCTTTGCAGGCTAAGAGTTTGAGGGTGTTTGTAGAGCGCAATCAGGGATTGAAAGGTATGCGCCTATCCATGTCACCTTATAGAGAGCAGGATTGGCTTGCCAATTATCCATTATATTCCGTATCTGCAATATTCGGATAAAAATGAAAGTTCACAAGGTTGTGGACCACAAACTTGTGAACTTTTAATATTATTTTGTAAATCAGGTATTTAAAAGCTGTTTTTTATGCATAAAACAAGCCGTAATCAGAGGCTTTTCTTATCAAACACACCATTCATCGTGATGCAGAGATGCTGGAACTTGCTGAGGAGCTTGTCTGACCATTTCGTCATGTTGTAAAGGTCCTTGATTTCCTTAAACTTCTTTTCATCCCATTGCGGATAATCTATCTCTGAGAAATAACGGCGGTAGTCGCGGAGATTGTCGCCCGAAAAATGGAGATAATCGTCGATGTCGCCAAACCATTCGGGAGTCATCATCTGGGTGGCAAAGGCTTCGAAGTTCTGGTTGTCCTGAAGCATGCAGTTGTGATTCAATACACACCATACGCAGAACCAATGGTTCTTGCGGGTAACAAATTTCAACATATTGGCTATCTGGGCCTTCAGATTCTGCATGTCGATGTATTTGCCGTCTTTTACTTTGTAGAAAACCTCGTTGGGAAGGGTTTCAGGAATGCCTTCGGGATGTTCCAAATCGTAGATTTCCTGCTCGATGATGTGCCATTTTACGGTGGCTGATACCAGCTTGAGATATTCTTGTGCTGTAAAATTGACGTGGGCAAGCTGGGCGCCCAGCAGTTGGGTGTCTCTTATATATTTCATAAAGTCGAGGCGCAGATTTTCCGGTACCTCGTCTTTTAGCGTTTTTCTTACTTCCAGCAATTGGCTGACGGAGAGCTGCTTTCCGTTGTTATCATATTCCAGGGTTGTAAAGTATCGGTCTATGTCGCTGATGCCCTTTGGTTCTTCCTGATATTCCTGTAGCGACATTTCGAAGAGGCGGGTGGTCTGCTCTTCGCTCATGGCGAGGTTGGTGAAATGGCTCAGCTGGCGGAAGTGGAGCATCAGATAACATGCCATGCTGTATAGCTGGAAGAGATTCCAGAGGCGCTCTACAGGTTTTACGCCGGGGATATGAGTGGGTTTTACCTGGCGTAACAGTTCTTTCTGGAGTTTGGTTACTTCGTTTACGTCGATAGTACTTCCTTTGCCCAGTTCATCGGTTTCGAAAAAATCGTTGAGTTTCGGCAGGATGCGGGTCATATCCAGCGGCGCCACTTTCATCCGTTTTCCTTCTATCTGTTTTCCCTTTTTCATGTCTTCCATGATATGTGCCATCAGGGGTGTAAACTTCTGCATTACGATGATGCTGATGCTTACTTCGTGGGTTTCGTTCTGCTCCTTTCGCTGTTTGGCTATGTCGTTGTGTTGCAGCACCATATCTTTTTCTGCCATATAGCAGAGCCGGGTGGCTTTGGTGCAGAGCGAACGGATATCGAAGGTCAGTTCCTGCGGACTGTAATCTTCCCATGCATCTACCAGAATGCTGAGCATTCGGCAGAAGTTGTCGAGCTGTCGGTCGAAGACTTCGTAGCTGAATTCTGTTTCATCTTTATCTTCATTCATTGTCAGTCTGTTTTAAGAAAATAAGTTTCGCCACAAAGGTAAGATTTATTTTCGGATTATGCAAGGATATGCATCTGTTTTTCCTCTTTTTTCCCCATACTTTTCCCCGTAGCCCCCTTGTTTCTTCCCTGATTTCAGAAATGTAGCGGGAAGGTGGCGGGGAAAATTTGGAATCGGCGAAGGGAAGTATTAACTTTGCCATCGAAAACGAAAGAGCGGCGAAATGCTGAGCCATGAATGAGCTGAAACTCTTCACTCTTCACCTGAAGCCCGGAAATGCCCATAAACAGAGGGGTTTCGAGGGGTGAAGAGATTGAGACAACTCTTCACCCACTCTTCACCACTCTTCACCTTATTATATATAAAGGCTAAAAGAATGAATATTATAAATCTTAAAAATTTAATTATGAAGGAAAATTTAAAAACCTTATCGTCATCAGATAAGATGACAAACGAAATTTCTGCACTCTCTCTTGTTGAGAGTTTTCTCGATGAGTATTATCTCTTCCGTAGAAATGTGCTAAGTGGTAAAACCGAGTATTTCACTCTCTCAAAGAATGAGGACGAAACTGAGGAGCCCGTAGAAGAGGAACCGGAAACCGGTGGGGAAGAGGAGGAATCTTCTGACTCTACCTGGAAGGTGCTGACTCCGGAGGCTTTCAATTCCGTCGTCCGTCATGCCAAGCGGTTGGGTGTGGGAGGCAAGAAATCGCCCCGACAGGATATTGAGGAGTTCGTACGTTCTGAAGAGGTTCCGGAGTTTGATCCTATCAGGGAATATCTCGAGAACCTGCCGGAATGGGATGGTAAGAACCATGTGGCTGAACTCTTTGGCAGGATTCCGGGGCTTACAAGTGAACAGTTGGGATGGTGCGCCACCTGGCTCCGTTCGGCTGTCGCCCACTGGTTGCAGATGGATATGTTTCATGGCAACGAAACCACTCCTGTGCTTATCGGCAAGCAGGGTTGCGGCAAGAGTACCTTCGCCTATCGCCTGCTGCCGGATCATCTGCGCCAGTATTTCCTCGACCACATCAACTTTGCCAATAAGTTTGATTCCGAGATGGCGCTCACTCATAATCTCTTTGTCAACATAGATGAGTTTGCGAATATGGGACCATCGCAGCAGGGCAAGCTGAAGCAGATGCTTTCGAAGGTGAAGGTGAACGGGCGCCCTATCTTCGGCAAGAGTCAGGATGACCGTCCGCGTTATGCTTCCTTCCTGGCAACTACCAATGATGAGCATCCGCTCTGCGACCCTACGGGTAGCCGCCGATTCGTCTGTCTGCACATTCCGGCAGGTGAATATATCGACAACGGTTCACCCATCATTTATGACCAGCTCTATGCACAAGTTATGTATGAGCTTTGCCATAAGAAGACGCCTTACTGGTTTACCAATGCCGAGGTGGATCGCATCCAGAAGTGCAATCTTCCTTTCTTCAAGGTAGATGATTTTGAATCGATGCTGAAGAGCTGCTTCCGTGTTCCCGAGGATAATGAAACGGGCGAATGGCTCATCTGTTCGGATGTTTTCGAGGTTCTGCACGAAAGATTTCCGATGCTGATCAGTAATCTGAGTACCAAGATTCGCATAGGTCAGTCGCTCAAACTCCTGGGTTGCAAGATGAAGCATACCAAGAAGGGTCAGGCCTATCTGCTTGTAAGAATCTGAAAATATAGCTAAGCGGCAGATGGGTGAAGAGTGGTGAAGAGTGGGTGAAGAGTGAGAAACAACTCTTCACCCCTCAAATCCCCTCTGTTTATCGGCATTTCCGGGGGTTAGGTGAAGAGTGAAGAGTTTTTCGCAGTTCCTTTCTTAAAATTCTTTCTCTCGCTTTTCCGATAGCTGTCTGACTAGAACAGTTCACTGTTCTCATAGCGGCTAGTTGGCTGTCTGTGGTTCGCCAGTTGGCTATTTGCTGATAACAGCCCCTCAATCTTTCGAAGAAAAAATTATTTATCCAACTAAAAAAATAAAGAACATGAACAATATTTCAATCCATTCCATTGATACGGTATGTCTCAAGGAGGCGTGCCCGGTACATCACCTTTGTGCTCGTTTTGAGCGTTATCAGAAGTTGCGTAAGTCGGAGAAGGTGTTCAGTATTCTGAACCCGGACCGTATAGCCTGCAACGAGCAGGGCTGCGCCTATCGGCTTCAGAAGAAGATCATACGCATGGCACGCGGATTCCGCCGCATGTTCGGCACGATACCTTCTGCCAATACGCCTCATTTCTGGCACTTTTCGCCCTATATCAGCGAAAGCACCTATTGCAAGGCGAAGCGCGGTGCCATCCTCATCGCGCCCGATATGCAGCAGAAATTACTGCGTCTCTTCGAGCAGAATGGCGCCGATATCAGCATTGGTTTCGATGAATATGTAGAGCAGGAGGGCTATGAAGAAGTAGATACCGCAAACTGTAAAAAAATATAATTTTTGCCATCTTTTAGCGGTAATGAAACAGATTTTTATTATTTTTGTTTCCTGAATTTTACAACTAAACAATAAGAAATAGATTATGCGTGTTATTATCGAAAAAGATTATGAGAAGCTGTCAAAGTGGGCAGCTGATCATGTAATTGAAACAATTAACAGATTTCAACCAACTGCTGAACGGCCTTTTGTTCTGGGTTTGCCAACCGGTTCTTCACCTCAGGGCATGTATGCCAATCTGGTAAAGGCGGTAAAAGAAGGCAAGGTTTCGTTCAAGCATGTCATCACCTTCAATATGGATGAATATGTAGGTTTGCCGGAATCTCATCCTGAGAGCTATCACTCTTTCATGGCTGCCAATCTCTTCAATCATATCGACTGCCCTAAGGAGAATATTCATATCCTGAACGGTAATGCCGAGAATCTGGAAGAGGAGTGCCGTCATTATGAGCAGATGATAGAAGAAGCGGGTGGCATCGACCTCTTTATCGGTGGTATCGGTCCTGATGGCCATATCGCTTTCAACGAGCCATTCTCTTCTCTTACCTCCCGCACACGAGTAAAGACACTCACTACAGATACAAAGATTGCCAACTCCCGTTTCTTCGATAATGATCCTGAGAAGGTACCTAGTCTGGCTCTGACCGTAGGTGTGGGTACCGTGATGGCTGCCCGAGAGGTAATGATTCTCTGCAACGGTCATAACAAGGCCCGCGCCCTGCAGGCTGCCATCGAAGGTCCTGTTACCCAGGCTTGGACCATCAGCGCTCTGCAGCAGCACCAGCATGGCATCATCGTTTGTGATGAGATTGCCTGCGATGAACTGAAGGTGGGTACTTACCGCTACTTCAAGGATATCGAAAAGGATAACATCTAAGTTATCTGATGACTATAAAAAAGAATAAGGATGATGACTATTCGTCATCATCCTTATTTTCTGCTATAACCTGAGGACCGCGAACCTTGTCCTTGAGTCCCAGACCTTTCTTGATTTCTATATTTACTCCATCGCTCAAACCGGTAGTTACCTGTTTGCGCTCATAAGTCTTCTTCTCGCCGCTACCTTTTATGATATATACAAAGGTAGAATCGCCGCTAAACTCAATGGCACTCTCCGGAACGGTGAGTACATGGGTAGCCTTTGCCAGTACAATCTCGGCATTGGCGCTGTAGCCTGAACGGATCTTGCCGCCCTTGGTAGAACGGATGGCTGCCTTTACCTCAAACTGGTTGGCACCATTGTTTTCTACAGCCTTAGGAGAGATATACTCCAGGTTAGCCTCGAAGTTGAGGTTCTGCAAGGCTCCGATGGTAATCTTCATCGGCATTCCCGTAACGAGACTTCCCACTTCGGTTTCATCGATATTGCCACGGAAGATGAGGTCGTTCATGTTAGCCACACTAGCAATGGTAGTACCATCGTTGAAAGTGTTGGCAAGAATCACCGAGTTACCCACCTTGACCGGAATATCGAGGATAATTCCCGAAATGGTAGAACGGATGAGGGTGGAAGAAGCGCTGGCATTGCTCTTGCTTACACCATCGCGCACCACCTGGAGAGCATCTTCGGCAGCGGTAACCTCCTCGCGTGCCTGTTTCATCGCCTGCTTTACCTTATCAAACTCATCGGCGCTGACCAGCTGTTTTTTGAAGAGCTGTTCTTCGCGACCATAATCCACCTGTGCCTGTTTCAGGTTGATTTCTGCAAGGCGCACACGTGCCTGAGCCGAACTGAGCTGTCCCATATCCGGAATCACCTTTACCTTGGCGATAACCTCGCCCGCCTGAACATAATCACCTGCTTCTTTGCAAATCTCGGTGATGATACCGCTAATCTGAGGCTTTACGCTCACCTCGTTGCGAGGCTCAATCTTGCCCGTGATGACGGTAGTTTTCAAAACATCAGCCATCTTAGGAGTAAACTCAGTATACTCCACAGGCTTAGGCTGCGATTTCTCATAAAGGAACACGAAGGTTCCGATGAAGATCAAGGCGACAATCGCCGCAACAATCAACTTTGAATACTTTTTCATATCTTTTATATCTTATATTTTCTTTTATTCGTCTCTCATCGCATCTACCGGTTTGATGCTCATGGCTCGCCATGCAGGGGCGAGTCCGGCTAGGCCGCCGAGAATGCAGATGAGGATGGCTGAAGAGATGGCCGTCCAGAAATCTACCTGGAAGTGGGCGGTAAGAATGCCATCCGTGGTACTTCCTACTTCCAGCATCTGCAGGATGGCAACGCCGAAGAGGATGCCGCTCATGCCGGCTACCAGGGTGAGGAGAATACTCTCGGAGATGATTTGCGAAAGTATCATCTTAGGCGTGGCTCCGATGGCTCGGCGGATGCCTATCTCGGTGGTTCGCTCCTTTACCGTTACCATCATGATATTGGAAACTCCGATGGCGCCGGCTAGAAGGGTACCGATGCCTACCAGCCAGATGAGGAAGTTGACGCCCTTGAACAGGTTGTCGAGCATCTGGAAGAGAACTTCGGTATTGAACACCATAATGCCCTTTTCGTCCGTAGGGTCTATGCTGTGGGCTCTTGCCACGGTTTCTCTCATCCGTTGGGCAATGCTGCTCATCACTACGCCCGGTTTGCCGGTGGTGGCTATGATGTCTACCGCCTTACCCCGGTTATAAGCGCTGCGCAAAACCGATTGGGGCAGGGTGATGGTTTCATCGGCACGACCGCCGAAATTGATGCCGTTGCCCGAACGGTAATCTACGCCTATCACCATATAATAGGTAGAGTCAACTCTTACGCTCTTGCCGCACGGATCACCGCCGCCAGGAAAGAGATTCTTGTAAATCTGTTTGCCGATGACGCAAACCTTGCGCTGCTGGCGCACATCCATCTCGTTGATGTATCTGCCGTAAAACATCTGTGGCGCAGAAACCAGGGCGTAATCGGGATTTACGCCCTGGGTGCTGCCGCTGAATTTCTTGTCGCCAAACACCACCGACTTGTTGCCGCCGAAGAGCAGCGGGGTAATGACATCGAGTTCGGGCACCTGGTGGCGCAATCTGTCCAGGTCTTTCTCTTCCATCTGCCAGGAGCGCCCCTTGTTGAATCCCTTGTAGGGTTTGGTGGTGTTCTGCGCCCAGATGATAGCGGTGTTGGTGGCAAAGCCTGTGAAGTTGTTTTGCAGCATCTCCTTCAGTCCCTGTCCGCCACCCATCAGGGCGATGAGCATAAACACGCCCCAGAACACGCCGAAGCCCGTAAGCAGACTGCGGCTTTTGTTCCTCGTGATGGTGTCGAGAATCTCTTTATATGTATCTAAATCTAATCGCATAATAATAATTTATAGTTTACTCTGCTCTCAGCGCCTCTATCGGTCGGATTCTTGCAGCCTTGATGGCTGGGATGAGTCCGGCGATGGTGCCTGCGATGACGATGGTGATGGTGGCGCCGATACAGGTGCCGATGCCCACCGTAGGGTTCACAAACATGGCGGCTTTAAACAGTCCAGTATCTATGGTGGTGTGGCCGATAGTTGCATCCATGATTTCGTTTGCCGCCACGCCACATACCATTCCGATGTAGCCGAAGAACGAGGTGATGATGATGCTCTCGGTAATGATGAGCTTCAGTATCGACCAAGGCTTGGCGCCGATGGCTTTTCTTACGCCAAACTCTCGGGTTCGCTCCTTCACGGTGATGAGCATGATGTTGCTTACGCCCACGATTCCGCTCAGCAGGGTGAACAGACCCACAATCCAGAGGGCCGTCTGCATGATGGCGATTCCCTGGTTCATCTGGATATTGTCCATGTATCGGTTCCAGAGCCAGATGGTTCGCTCGTCATCAGGTGCTGCCTGATGGTTGTTGTTGATGCTGGCGCGGTAGTTCTTTTCAAACTGCTTATTGTCCTCCTTGGTCTTCAGGTTCTTGATGGTAAACTCCAGACTTCCCGCATCATCGCCCTTGGCGTAGATGGTCTTTATGGTGGAGTAGGCGATGAAGGCTTCGGTATTATTGCGCGATTCATCATCCTTGTAGATTCCCACCACCTGGAAGTTGAGATTGCTGATCTTTACGTTCTTGCCCACCAGCGAACGGTAGTCTTTGCAGAGTTCCTTGGCTTGGCTTCGGCTCAGCACCACATTCTTGCGCTGCTCCTTCATATCGATTTCGTTGATGAATCGTCCGGCAATCAGCTCCGTCTTGTCGATTTTGGGATGCGTAGGAGCCACACCCACCAATGACTGGCTTGCCACATAATTATCGCCATAGTTGATGTTCACGTTATATTGTTCCAATCTTCCGCCCACATCATCTACATACTGGCCGTAGGTCTTGTTGCTGATGAGGATATCCTTGTCGTTGAGCGTGATGCTTCTGCCCTCCTTCAGTCCCTTGTAAGCCTTGGAGGTTTCGCCCGGGAATACTCGCATGGAGTTGGCAAGGAATCGGGTGCTTTGCTGCAACTGGGCATTAATCAGTCCGTTGCCGGCGCCCAGCAGGAATATCAGCATGAAGATACCCCAGGCAACGGCAAATCCCGTGAGCGAAGTGCGGAGCTTGTTGCGCTTCGACGTGCTCCATATTTCTTTGATTAATTCTCTCATGTTCCAAGTTCAAAGTTATTTCACGTAGTCTTTCGATACGAGATGATGGTCTCTGTTGTCTTCGATGCTTCCGATGAGTCCGTCCTTGATATGGATAACCTTATCGGTCTCGTTGGCAACACCGCTTTCGTGGGTTACCACCACGATGGTCATTCCCTCTTTCTGGTGCAGTTCCTTCAACAGGTCCATCACTTCCACGCTCGTTTTGGAGTCGAGGGCTCCGGTAGGCTCATCGGCAAGGATGATTTCGGGTTTGGTGATGAGGGCACGGGCGATGGCTACACGCTGCTTCTGTCCTCCCGACATCTCGTTAGGATAATGGTTGGCCCATTGCTTCAAGCCCAGTTTTTCGAGATATTCCATCGCCAGTTCGTGGCGCTTCTTGCGGCTCACGCCCTGGTAGAAGAGTGGAAGTTCCACGTTTTCCACCGCTGTCTTGAACGAGATGAGGTTGAACGACTGGAAGATGAAGCCAATCATCTTGTTGCGGTATTCGGCAGCACGGGTTTCCGAGAGGTCTTTGATGAGCACATCGTTGAGTCGGTATTCGCCCGTATCGTAGTTGTCGAGAATACCCAATATATTTAATAAGGTGGATTTTCCCGAGCCGGAAGCACCCATGATGCTGACGAACTCGCCACGTTCGATGTCGAGGTCGATGCCCTTCAGCACATGGAGTGGCTGAGCACCCTGGTAGGTCTTATTGACGTCTTTTAGATGAATTAATGACATATTACTTTCGTTTTATGGATATCAATTTAAACCATTAGACGCTTGCAACTTTCAGAAAGTTGCAAGCGTAACTCTTTTTTAAAAACGTTATTACATACACCTTATTATATATAAGGCAAAGACAGAAGCTATAAATATATATTTGAGGATGAATAGTGTCATCATATCTTTATCTTTTTGAGATTCTTCTCCAACTCTTCCTTCACTTCATCGATGGAGATGTCGAGAAGCTGCATTTGTCGGGCGAGTTCCGGGAGCCTTTCTTTCATAAACTCCTTCTTGCGGGTCTTTTTAATCTGCTTCTTGGCTCCCGCGGAAACAAAGTAGCCCAGGCCTCGCTTGTTGTAGATAATCTCGTCGGTGGCAAGTAGGTCGTATGCCTTCACGGTTGTGTTGGCATTTACCTCCAGCAGCACGGCGTATTCCCTGACGCTCGGTATTCGTTCGTCTTCCTTGTACTTGCCCGCCAGAATCTCATCGCTCAATCGCTCGGCTATCTGTACGTATATTGCTTTATCATTACTGAAATTCACAATCTTCAAATTTTAATTCTTAGATGTTGATCCACTTGTTGCAGATAACCTGCATACGGGTGAAGAGCTTGTAGGATGCCCAATAGTTGAAGGCAGCCAAAGCAAGATATACTGCAGACGAGGTGAATACAGCACAATATTGAGCAGAAGAACCCTCTTCGATGTGCAAGGTTCCTACGAAATCAAGCCATCCGGCTTCACCCAGTTCGTTGATAATATAACCCAAAATCAGACAAAGTGCCAATCCCGTACATGCTGTCAGAAGCACAGGAAACTTACGGTAGAAGGCTCCTCCCAGGGTTGCGAAGGAATGGGCAAATATCAGGAAGGAGTAGACTGCCAGAATTGTTTGCCAAGAATTGTCTATTGGTGAAAGGGCAAAAATGGTGTGGCTGAGTACTGGCCATGTAAGGCTGATATGGAAGCCTGGAGTGATGAAAAAGCTAAAGATGAGCTGGATAATATCTGAAATGACCAAGGCTCCTAGCAAAGTCACAAGACCACCAACGGTAACAACCAGGTATCGAGCCACATATTTTTCCAGGTTAGTGGCAGGAATCATCAGGAAACTTTCGCGCTGTAACTTGGTCTTCATATTTCTGAAGATGCAAGATGCCAATACGTAAATGACCATAAAAGAAATGATTCCAAAGAACATATATGCGGATTCCTTATAACTGTCGGTCATGGCATCTAGTTCATGGGATGCTGCAATAAAGCCACTAATTCTGTAAAGCCGAATGATGTTTGCAATTGAAAAACAGATGGCGAGTCCTGCAATGATTCCCAAATTATAGGTCCAGTTGTTTAATACATCCCAACGGATAACCATTCCTAATCTATTTAAATCGAGATTCTTTTTCATAATCGTCTAATTTTTAATCGTTTAATTTTCCATTAATTACTGCATTGAAGAGCAACTCCAGGTTCATCTGTGTTTCCTGCTCACCCTCCTGTCGCTTGCAGATGGCGGCATTACCCTGCAGGGTTGGCTCGGCGTAGAGCACGGTGTCGTCCATTTCCTGTGGGTTGCGGTATTCGAAGGTGTATTTCTCGCAGATGTCTGAAACCGAAGTGTCGAGCAGAAGCTGGCTCTGGTTCATGATGATGATGTGGTCGAGCAACGACTCTACATCGTGCACCTGATGAGTAGAGATGATGAGGGTGCGGTCTTCCGTCATGTTGTTGGCGATGACCTTACGGAACTGGCTCTTCGATGGGATGTCGAGACCATTGGTTGGCTCGTCCATCAGAAGAAAGCGGGTACCCGTGGCGAGTGCGAAACTCATGAATACCTTCTTCTTCTGTCCCATCGAGAGTTCGTTCAACTTGAGAGAGAGTGGTAAATCAAAATCCTTGAGGCAACGGTCCAGCACTTCCTGCGAGAAGTTTGGATAGAATCCCTGGTTCATCTTCACGTAGGTGGCGAGGGAAACGTTGGGCAGTTCAAACTCTTCGGGCACCATGAAGATGTCTTTCAGCATCTCGGCTCTGCGATCTTGTGCCGAAATGCCATCCACGAGAATGGTACCTTGTTGCTGGCGGAGCAATCCGCTGATGAGGTAGAGCAGTGTGCTCTTGCCTGTACCGTTCTTACCAAGCAAGCCATAAATGTTGTTCTCCTTGAGTTCCAAAGAGAAATCTCTAAATACAAGGTGCTTGCTACCTGGGTATCTGAAATCAATGTCTTTAATCTGTATCATAATCTTTAATGTTTTAGTGTACTACTTCGATAGAACACTGCAAAGGTATGCTTTTTCTCAATAAGTTCCAAACTTTTGGGCAATTATTTTCATACTTTAACGTAATGTTAACAATATCACCTTATTATAAAAAGCAAAGGCACCGAAAAGCCTTCACTTTTCAGTGCCTTTACACTTTAAGAGATTTCGAGTTTGAAGCCCATTTTAGGGACAGTTATGATATTGATGCCTTTATCTGCAACAAATATCTTGCGCAGTTGCGAAATGTAGTTGTCGAGACTAGCATCGGAGTCATTCCCGTCTGGCCAAAGTTCGTGTTTCAATTCTTGTCGGGTGACCGTTTCGCCTTGATGTTCCAAGAGGAAAACAATGACTTGAAATTGTTTCGTTGTAAGTCTGTATTCTGTTTTATCATTTAAGGATAGCTCCCTTGTCTTGATATTGAGTGAATGTGTTCCTATGGATACGATGGATGCTGCATCTTTTTTATTTTCAATATTGGCAAATCGCAGAATATAGGCTACAAGTTCTTCTATTTCAAAGGGTTTTTTAAGAAAGTTGACAGCTCCCTCTCCAATGGCTCTAGTCAAATATCCTGCGTCTATATGTGATGACATGAATATAACAGGTATGTTGGGTGCATATAGTTTGAGCTGTTGCATTTGGTCGATACCATTGTCTTCTCCGATTTCTACATCAAGCAATATGATGTTAGGGGATGCTGATTGTATGGCAGACTGCAGACCTGTCAAGGAGGTTTGATAGATAGGTTGCATGCCTAGTGCATCCAGCCCTAGTGTAAGAGTTGCGCCTAATATAGCATCGTCATCAACGATGAGAACTTTTATCTTGTCCATGATGTCTTTTTATTATGTTTTAAATTGAGGGAATATTAAAGATAAATTTGCTGCCTTTACCTACTTCGCTTTTAACTAAAATATGGCCTCCATGTGATTCTACTACATATTTTACAAGTGCCAATCCGATGCCATGCCCTCTAGGTCCATGCTCATGTGGTACTCGATAAAACTGCTTGAATATCAGTTTTTGATCTTTCTTGCTGATGCCCCATCCGTTGTCTGCTATGCAAACCTGTAGTCCATTGCTGTCTTTTTTGATGGAAACATTAACAATAACGCCTTTGTCTGCATATTTTACAGCATTCTCCATGAGGTTTCTGATAACGTTGAGCAGGTACATTTTGTCTGCGTTTATGATAGAGTCGCCTTTTACATCGTTGTTGTTGATGGTAATAGTATGCTCTTTGTCCTTGTAGATAATGTCAATATCAGACTTAGCCTGATTTGCCAACTCAACAACATCAACCTTTTCGGGATTTAAGATAATCCTTCTTCCATCACTAGCTGTGGAAAGGATAGTCTCTATGTCGTTTACGAGCAGTTTGGACTTGTTGATTATTTGTCCAGTTAGTCTTTTAGTTGGCTCATCCATGATTTTGAGTTTGATGACTCCCATAAGTGCAATGATGCTATTGATTGGAGACTTTAAATCGTGGATAATACTGTTTACGGTTAATGCTCTGCTCTTTAGTAGTTCATCACGTTTTTTTATCTCACGCAGTTGGTAGCCAATGCAAATAGCTGCTATTATAACGAAAAGGACAGATAAGACTAAAGCCCAAAAAGATTGTATGATGAATTGTGATGGAGTGATAAGTATAGCAACTCGTATAAAACGTGGTTTGGCAAGATTGACAGCCACGTCATTAGATATGTGCCAATTACTTATGTCTTCTTCCTTGCATCCAGCAAACTTAATATGCTTTTTCTTATTGTCAAGTAAATATATGATATGCTTGTATTTTGTCTTCAGATTCTTTGTAAATACTGTGTCTAATGTGGAAAGGTTGATATCATTTCCTTTTTCCAGATTATGGTCTTGCATTGTGAGATTGAGAATGTCAGTGGAAGAGCGAATCAATCCTTTTCTTTTTAATTCTTTGGCATCAAAAACTCTCAGGTCGATTTCCTTGTCTCCATTTGTTATATTTCTTTCATTTGGTGTGCATTCTTTGTATATGAAATGTTGTTCTCCCAGCTTATCGGGTTGAATAGCTTTTCTGTTTCTTAAATTTAGTTCTTCGTCTATGGAGCTGTATAAGGTTTCATTTATCTTATCCATTTCCTCGAATGCATAGTTCTTGTATTGCAAGAATATATTAAATCCTTGCAGGCAAGTAATTGTAATGATAGCAATTAGCGAAATGATATGTACTTTCTTCATATGAATGCTTTTTCGTGCAAAGGTAATTAAAAAAAAGGAAACTGCAAATGATTAATGCTTGTTTTTTTGCTTTAATATAATAATGTGTAGTGTGTTCTAATAAAAATGCAGGCAAAATATTAGAAAAACATTAGGTTCTTCTCAAATTTTAGTACAAAGCCCCATATTTTATATGAAGGAGCAATATT
>OGIJ01000004.1_pt1 | contig 145129 bp, 95 predicted proteins | sample 1571741 | NCBI WGS metagenome assembly OGIJ01 (sample SAMEA2582034, study PRJEB24529) | metagenome | biome: Human gut stool | place: China | collected 2011 | reverse complement strand
GAAGAGGAAGTCAGAGGTAAAATATCCAAATTAAGAGATGCCATTGTTGTTTTTGCTGACCTTATTAAGGTTGAACTTGGTAAAAATGAGCAGCGAAGCAAGTTCTTGGTTGATGCAGTCAAGCAGATGAGACAAGAGAATGATGTTTTCTCGAAGGTATTGCAGGACAAACTTGAAGTGTTGTTTTTTTCACCTCAAAAGAAGGTTGTAACCCATCGCTTCGAGCCAACCTCAAAGAAAGTTCTTCTTTTCATTGGAGGCTTGGCTCTATCCCTTGTCCTCTCCATTTGGGGCAATCTCACCCAATGGCGAGAGCACCAAGATTGGGAGAAGGCAGACTTGAAGTATCGGGCATTGAAGATGGTTCTTCCATCTGACGACCCCAATGTTCGATACATCGAAAAGAACTTCTCTGTATGCCCTAATAAAGAAGTTATAGAGAATGTTAGAGCTCATGTAAATACTTACGAGGACTCAATTCGCTACCATATCGAAATGATACAGATGGCAGCAATTAAAGATAGCATTGCTAATAGCCTATTTAAAGAGGCGAATGAAATTAAAAAGAAAATTAATCAGAAATAATAGACAACGACCAACGGGTACAAGCGCATCCTTCGCTTCGATAAAGTAAAGACGAACGGTCTCCGTATCGTGTTCGATGATGCAAGAGGCGTTCCATTCATCAGTAATGTAGCAGCATATTAACTTTTCATTAACTCTCAACTATTCATGTCGTGTCCGTGATGCCACTCGCTTGACATTGCGGACACTTTTTCTTTTATGATGGTTATGAAGAAAAAGTCGAAGAATATACGGCAATCTTAGAAAACGTTATTGACTTGGATTCCATTGCAGGAACATATTGCGGCGTGTTGCCACCTAATGTTGAAACAACACTCACATTAAATGCGGATGGCACCTATAGTTTGAAGAAGAAATATCTAAACGAATCGGATAGTTGTGAAGTATTGAATGGCATCTTCAAAGTAATTGACGGTAGTTTTCTGATGCTTGAACATCCATCAAGTGGTGACAACATATTTTATAAGGTGAAAATGACAGCAGCATTGTTCTGATTGACTCGTTTGGGAATGAGCCAAGCGCTAAGAACGTAAAATTATATGTATTGAAAAAGAAAGTATAAAAAAACCGTGGATTACAAATTAAATAATCCACGGATTTTAATTGAGGTTATATAAAAACAATTAATGATGAATTTCCAATCTCTCATTAGAAAATTCCGACATTATTGTTTCTCATATGTTTGCTTCTTTTTGACATCTGCAATGCCATCAAAGATAACTGTAGTGCAACTTAATTTTCTAATTCTACTCACATACTTCTTACCATAAATATCAGTAAGATATAAAGAATCATTTCTTATGAAAAATGTAAATCTGTATATGGTATCCGCCTGCGAATAGAGTATAGCACTACTATCAGCGAAAAATTCAATATCTGGATAATTTACCTGATGTTCTCCATCTACCAATGTCCACTCTCCATATAACATTTCTTTTGATAATATCCCATCGCTTGTTTTCTGTGGATTACATGACAGAATCAGTTGAATGAGAAAAATCAATATAATGTGAATTTTATTCCCAAAAGGCACTGGTGCTTTTTCCAAGTTGCGAATTTCCATTATTGTCATAATACAAGTTGTCTAAATGAAGCATATCAATATCACTCTGTAGAACCTTACGCTTTTCCGGATTCAAAGTTCCTCCACTTTGATTGTAGCTTGCTTTAGGATTGTATCTGTATTGAGGATCAACAATAGTACCTCTTGGATACATTATTCCTGGCTGTCCTTATCCAAGAAGATTTTCTTTCGGATGACCATTTTTTGTTCCAGGCCAAAGTCCCAAGCTGTGTCCAAATTCATGTGCTTCTGTTGAGCTTCCTACTTGTTCTACATTAGGATATTTCATCCATTTGCAGTATTTCTATATAGCGAATCCTTCCGAAAGTGATAGCTCTTTAACGTTTCCATTAGAAAATATTTCTAATTTCAGAGGATAAGGATAATTCCATTCATCTATAGTCCTATATTTGAAATTTGGTATTCCTCGATTGTCCTTCTTTATCCATGTTTTATCTAAAAAATTTTCAGATGCATCTATCCCATATATAACTACCAAGTTCCCATCTCGGAAAAAATATCCATCATATTTATTTTTATCATAATATATCATGGAACGTATTATTGCATAGTGTTTATTATTAATTTCCTTAAAACGTAATTCATATAATACATCTATATTATTATAAATGTAGGAATTAATAAATTCGTTCAATTGCTTGTTTAGAACAACATTATTTCCTTCTATTTTATTCTTTCTGCATACTATTTTTTCTGGCCTTTTTAATAATGCTAATTTGTTATTCCCAATAATTTCATACACCTGCTGTTTTGGTTCAGAAGTGACTTTGGAAGAATATATACAATTATAATTAAGTTTTCCCCCATCATATTTATACAAGAAATTATGGTCTATGATATAAGACCTGTCGTTTTCGTCTGTTTGGAAATATGTGACCAATTTATTCTTGTATATATAATAGCTTTCAGTCATTTTAGGATTATAATTATGAAGACAAGTGATGAAAAGTAACTCATGTCCTTCTAATTTGGATGCCTGAATTTGTATTACATTATATTCTGGATTTTTATTTATTATTCCATCGAGTACCATAGCTAAGGATGGAGAGAATGGTCCATCCTTAGCTACGCAACTTGTCAATAGAATAAAAAGTATAAAAAAAATCTTTTTCATTTCCTGTAAATTCTATTTTTTATTTGCTCATATGTTGGCGTGAAAATTGGATTAAATCTTGCACGTTTCAAATCATATTCATACAATTGGCTTTTTTGTCCTTTGTCACCAGAGTAATATATGTAAGCCCGTGGATAGCTTTCAAACCTTTTGTTTGGATTTGCTTTCTTATATGCATTATAAATATTATTCAGGGTCCAAACATCGCCATCTGTATAGTAATTGCTTATTGATTTTCCTGATGACACCTGATTGTATTCTTTATAATTTCCAGATGCTTTTGTTTCACCAAAATTTGTATTCCAAGGATGACTATGTAGATGGAACAACATATTTTTAGCATCATTCATGTCGTTAGAAACAGAACTGGAATTGAAATCAGTGCTCAATTTAAATTTTACACCAGAACCATTTTTCATGCCTACCAATCTCCATTCTACCTTAGTATGTTTTGCTGCAAAAGTGAAGAATTTAAAAGCATCATCGCCATTTGACGTAACAGCATATGAGCCTTGATTATTCTTGTTTTTCACCAATTGATTTACAAGATTTCGTCCAACAACAATGCTCGCATTCTTAAAAAAAACACGATGTGTAGATTTTGCATTAGTTCGTCTCCAAAAAACTAAATATCCACTTGCATCCATCCTATAATCATCCTTTCCATCTGGGTCAATGCTAATTATTGGACTATTATGACAATAGGTATAAGAACTTATATCAGGATATTTCTCCTTTGACGGGTCAACACTAATCCACACACTCAACCTTGGCTCATAGTACCTCGCCCCATAGTAATACAATCCCGTTTCCTCATCAAATTCCTTCGCATTGAAAAGATAAGGCGTATTCCAAATGTTATTGCGCTCCTCAACGAACACTTCACCAAAAGGAACATATTCGATATGCTGTACCACCTCGCCTTCAAGGTTGGTGATGTAACTACTGCTACCCAAATGGTCAGGGTGGTAGTAGAACTGCATCTTCTCGTATGCGTCGCCCTCTTGGAAGTTATTCTTTGCAGCTCTCGCTAAAGCTCGTGTCTGAGCTGCCTCCAAGCTGCCGTCATTACAACAGAAGCCCTTGCCATCGACATAATCGTTGTTGTCCTCGCCATTGTACGGTACTGCAAAGGTTGCATAATTATCCTTGATAACCTGCAACTGCTGGACATATTTTTGCTTATAGTCAACAGAAAGTCCATCAGTCTCGCTACCTGCATACTGGATGCGGCGTGGGTCAGAACCATAAGAGGCGAAGTCTCCAATCTTGCTAACTACACGCTGACTACCAATATAGATGTGCTTGGTATAGCGTCCGCCTTGGTTGGCAACGAGATAAGGAGACACGTACAAAGAGAACTTTGCAGTGTTTGTGCGACCACCTGCAAACTCTGAGTTTACATAGACTTGGTCACTCTCGCCCGATGTCTTCACCGTGCGTTCTCCGTCTGCGTCATACCAATAGTTGGTCACAAAGCCGTTATCATCAGAAGCAAGAAGACGATTCTCCTCATCCCATTTGAGTTTACGCTCTGCGGTCTTCTCGTCAGCCATGCCGTCTTTCTTTGTGCGGCTTGTATTAACGTAAACAAGATTACCGTTGGCATCATACTCGTAGGCGTGGCTGTTGTTCACATTCTCGCTCTCGGAAGGAGTTTCCTCGGTGCGATAGTTTACATCCTTAACGTTGGCAAGCTGGAATTTCTTTCCTGTGTCTGTGCCGTAAGTATAAGTAAGGTCATAGCCAGCATTGAGCGTACCATCAAACTGCACGTTGTTCTGCGTGAGAATCTGACGCTTCGATGTGATACGATGCATGTTGTCGTAGCCCATTGCAAGGGTGTAGCTTGCAGTTTTGTTGTCCGCACCTGTATATGTACCAGTTGCACTGACGAGACGGTAGAGGGCATCATATGTATAGGTATGCGCCATCTGTCCGCCAGCCTTTCCACTCTGTGGAACTGACGCACCATTAACCACGCTGAGCACATTGCTCACCGCATCGTAAGTGTAAGCGTTATCCATAATGGTGTTGCCACCACTGTTCACAGTGAGGTTCTGCAATCTGCGACGCTGTGGGTCGTAGGTGTAGAACGTCTCAGCACCGTTGCAATACTTCAAGTATGTGCGCTGCTCAAACTTGTCATAGCCAATCTTGCTCACATAGTCGTAGCCGTATGACTTGTAGCCATGAACCTTTTCAAGCTGACCACCAAGATTGTAAGAGTAAGTAATCTTCTCCTCATCAGGATAAATCATCTCCAACAGACGGTTGTGGCTGTCATAAGTCCATTGCGTCACATAAGTTGCAATCGCCTGGTTAGGCACAATCAGCGTGCGGCGGGTCTTGGTGACCTCACCCATCTTGCCATAGAAATACTCAATGGCACCCGTTCCGTCCTCACGGAGCATCAAGCGACCGATGCGGTTTTGAGAAGCATTGCGACCACCATAATAATACTTCACGTTGTTCTCCGGGTGGTCAGGATAATTGATGCCCGTCAAACGCTGATAGTCATAATCGTAGGTGATGAACTTGCCTTCCTTGGCAAGGTTGGCAGTCTGCTTTGTAAGCACATTGCCGAGCGCATCATAAGTAAAACTTGTAATGCCGCTTGCTGGATGGTTCACCTCTGTACGGCGGTCCCCCATGTCGTAAGTAGAGGTCGTTACATTGCCCTCCGTGTCGGTGACACGAACAAGACGCTGTATGCCGTCATACTCAAACGAGGTGGTAATCTCACCGTCAGGACCGCTCTTCTGGATGGTCTTCAAGGTCTTACCACTGCCATTGGTATGGGTAGCCTGCACATTATGGAGTGCGTCTGTTACGGTTGTAACAAGTGCATGACTGCCGTTGTCAACAGTATATGCCGTAGTTGTCGTAGAGTTGTCCGGCAATGTCACTAAGGTAGCACGGTCGAGCACGTCATAAACAGTAACCGTTGGAGATACATTGTCAAATGACTTGCTGAACGTTGATTTCGATCCGGTTCCTTCCGTTGTAGGATAGAAAGCCTTTGCCACACGTCCGAAAGCATCATACACGTTTCTTCCGCTGACAATCATCACGTTCTCGTCCTTGGCAGAGTTTCCCTTGGATGCACTTGTCACAACACCGTCCTTCTTCACCTGCACGGCTCTTCCGAAACCGTCAACGAATGTAACAGTTTCCAAGTCGTCGTTAGGGTGCTGGATGTCGTAGTGCTTGGTCACGGCGTATGCAGGAGCGGTAATGCCACTCTCATTGAATGTAGCCAAAGGCTGATATTCAAAGACAATGGCATAAGGCACACCCGTAGCCAACTCGTTAGGACCACGCACGCCAGTAATGCGACCGAGGTCGTCAACATCAGTCTCATAGTAGAAGTTGTTGAGGTCACGATGCTCCTTGGCGATACCATAACGATAGTCAAAATTGCCTTGCTCGCTGCGGTAGCCCCACGCATCGTCAATACGCTCAACATACATGTTCATCTCAGGCTCATAGCGGTACTTGTACCACATACGCTGTCCCTTGCCGTTGGCAGGGAGAGTCTTCTGGATGATGTTGCCGTAAGAGTCGTACTTGTAATCGGTAACTGCCGCACCGTCATTCAACTTCTGTGTAATCTGCGTGATGTGGTTGGCGTAGTTGGTATTATACTTCGCCGTCACGTGGTGATAGAGTGAGCCGTCACCGCCTGTAACAGTCACATCAACAGGAAGTCCGAAGATGTGCTTGCTTGCATTGTCGGTATATTTGATAGCAGTCGCATAATCGAACTTGCCGTTTCCGTCCTCGCCAAGACTGCCCTTGTCGCTGTACTTGTAGGACTTCAACTCACCATGGTAGCCATTGAGGTAGTACTCATTCCATGCCTCGGATGTAACCACACCGTTTGCCGCTCCCTCATACTGCAAGTTTGCCGTATAGCGGAGAGGTACGAATGCAGATGCACGGTCACTCCAAAGGTTCACGTCACGCTTTGCGAATGTGTACTTGTCACCGTCGGCAGTCATATAATAACTGTCGTAACGGTTCTTTGTCTCGGTGTACTTGTTTCCGTTGGCATCCTCTACGGATGTAGCGGTAACATTGCCCTGTGTGTAGTAGTTGGCTACATCGTAGTTCTCAACGGACTGCCTGTAAACAGAATTTCCATTCTCCGTGTCGAGGTTCTTGGTGATAACCTCACCGAAACCGAGGAACTCACGCTCATGGCGGTCACGCTTTCCGTCCTTATATTCAAAGGCGGTTGTCATGACTGGACCATCGTCATGGATTCCGTCATCAATAGTTAATGCAGACATTACCCACTTGCCACCAGGGAGACCGTAGGTCGGAGTGGTGTGGGCATAGTCCAATGTGAAAGTTCCGCCCAAGGAATTGGTGACAGACTTTAACATGTTGGTTCTGCCAATGGCAGAGCGTGTAACCTTCAACTCGCTTTCCTTCTCAGACTCAACGATGTCAAGATAACCGTCACCATCAACATCCTGCAAAGAGTAGGTAGGACGATTGATACTGTGCGAGGTTGATGCACCAGGGTTGGTTGAAATCTTGATGCTGATGACAGGAATGTTGATGGTCAAAGTGAACGCTGCATTTGCAGACTCTGAGGTAGAGGCAGATTCACTAAGCGCACTTGCACCCTTCCAACTGATAGGCTCGTCAAAGCCATTGCCTGTATTGAGGGCAACAGTGATACCGTCACCATTCTTCCATACCTTATCAGGGAGACCGTCAGAGTTGATGTCAATAAGATTGTACTCCTCTTCGCTTTCTGAGGTTACGATACCAAAGCCAGCAGAGAAACTTCCAGAAGCCTTGTCTATTCGTTTATTCTTGTAATACGTTTCACCCCAACCGGTCTCAGTACTACCACCTGCGCCAAAGCTATAGGACAGACTCTTACCGCCTTGAACACGGTCAAGCTCCCAATCAATAGGTTCTGTAAAGGCATAGCCAAGATTTAATCTTACCTTCTTGTCGGAAAGAATCTTGTCAGGGAGTCCATCGCCATTTATATCAATAAACGATTCTACTGCTTCATCCGTATTCTTTGGCGCACTGCCAGAAATGGAGAATTGAGCCAACCAAGCTGTCTGTTGATTCAGAATAGATGCCTTTCCTCTTGATATTAAATTGGTAATAGCTGATGCTGAAGCAACAGGATTGCCACCATATCCCCACGCCTCAGAAGCATTGTCAGAGTTGTTTGAGCCGATGCCCTTATAGATTTCGCCGCTCAGTCCACCCTGTGAGTTGGTGTATTGAATTGTACCACCTGCAATGATGTCAGGGAATCCGTCACCGTTCATATCCATCATGGCAACTTCCGTCTTTGCGCTACCTTTGGCATCATTGTGGGTGATGCCAAGCGCACCGCCTTGCACAACGGTACTCTTGCTTGATACCACTTGGCTTACAGCCGCAGCACCCGTGCCCTGCAAGTATTCGCCTGCAAGTCCTGCCACCTCCGCATTGTTATCCAAAGGATTTGTAAGGAGTACATCCTGCTCTGTCAATCGGGCTGTGCTTGCCTCGGTCGCTGTAAGATAGATGTCCTGTCGCTGACCGACCCACTTGTCCATAGAGGTCTGGTCTGTACCCAATGGAGTGAATGCCATCGTGAGAGGATCGACCTTGTCGTTCTCGTTTTCAGGCAATTTCAGCAATGACTCGTCAATAGGCTTTGCATATCTGCCCTCTGCCGAGTTATAAACAAAACCTCCCCAGCCACGATAAAGCATACCGAAGCCAAGATTGTCATTCTCTGCATAGAATCCAGCAAGCACATTCTCTGTTACGAGACCTGCCGCATCTTTCAGAATGGAAACAGAGGCAGAAGTAACAGTTTCATTAGAGATTGCTGCCGGATAGCTGTATTCAAACCAGATGTTCTTTCCTGCAGTAGTTGCAAATCGCAGAGTATCGGCTTTCAAGATGCCATTCTCGATAGTGAAAGACTTCTTGCCAACAAGTGCATCCTCTGTCTTGGCGGTCAAAGTAATCTGACCGTTGATAGAATTGTCCGAAAGGGTAAGCACTGGTGACACAACCATAATTGTATCAGTCGCTGTGGTCAAGTATGGCTTGCCTTCTTCCAAGGCATTTGCAAATGTCTTGTAGTGTGCAGGAACGGCTACCGTCTGTTCTATGTTGGCAGAGTCCTTATAAGTCACAGACGCTTGCCAACCGATATTCTTCCAATCAACATTTGAGGTAGATGAAATCTCAAAACTGAAGTTGGTCAGCTTTTCAGTGTTCTCCAAACTGATGTTGAGAGAATCGCCCTTGAATGCCTCATTAGCCTTCAATGTACGGGCAAAGACAGTCTTCTCTATATAGTTCGGGTTGTCATTTCCGGCACTGTCTTTCTTGTCGTTGCTGCCAATGATGCTGAGAACAACATCGTCGGTTGTTACAGGCTTGTGGAAGGCACTGTGAACTTCCACGCTTGAACCATTCTCCACATTAGCGGAGGTGTTCACATCGTAGATGGCACCATCCTCTGGCTTGTACTCTGTTGAAGAAAGCACGTTAGGCAAGATATTTGACTCGCCAGCGTATGTAATGGTAGGCGACCAGTTCACCTTATCAAATGAGCCGTTGCTTGTTTCCTCAGAGCCAGACTGCACACGGAAATAGATCCTTTCACCACGCTTGACGGCAACAGATGATACGGCAGCGGCATAAGAACTGCCGTCGCCCTTTGCAATAGTCTTGTTCCAAAGCTCATTGCCACCCTTTTGGATAGCAACTCTTACGCCGTCTGCCTTCTGATACTCGTCAGCATCATAGTCACCAGTCGGAGCGACAAGGCTCACTTGCCCTGCCACGCTGACAGTTCCATCCTTTGGTGCTTGCCATACACGCACAATATCCTCCATCGGTGAGTTCTTGATGGCTTCCGCCTGCTCATCCTTACTGACCTCCATGACGGAAGTGTCAACCTTGCCACCATAGATGATTGGGCTTGGCGTGTCGGCACTGCTCAATGTAAACGTAGGCACGGCATTGCCTGATCCGTCAAACTCCAAATGGTTGAAATATACCTTTCCAGTGGAAACGAGGTCAACAAGTCCGTCACCGTTGATGTCGCTGAAATACTGGGTGGTCTTTGTCTTAGTGGTTGACTTGTCCGTTCCGACAACAGCAGTCAGGACATTCCAACCGACAACGGCATTCGCACCGAAAGTGTTGGTAGAACTTTTGGTTGTCGAGAAGTTACTGATGCCCTTTACCTTGACAGGCTCACCATATACGACTTCTCCGTTGTCTGTCTTAATCTGTGGACGATAATATACAGAGCCACCGGACTTGTATACCTTGTCTGGAAGTCCGTCACCGTTCAAGTCAACGAGTGCGGAAAGTCCCTTGCTCGTGTCGCTTGAATAGCTGTATGAGCCACCCACGGTATTGCCTTTCCAAGGACTTCCGTCCACGACACCCACACCTGCATAGAACGAACCGCTTACAGAAGAACTTGTCGTTCCGCCAAGTGCAGTTGGCTTGTCGCTGAAACGCTTGCTGACTGTCTTCAAAGGATTGACGAAACCAGCGTCAAGTCCGTCATCGTGCGTGTTCCATTTCTCGGAATCATCCTTGAACGGAACATATCCCTTTTCAGCCTGCACATCATCATAATAGTCGAAGTTCTGGAAAGCCACTTCCTTTCCTGTGTTGTCATACTGTCTGACACCTGTGAGCATTTCCTTGTGGAATGCACCTTCCTTGTAGTCAAAGGCATAGCTGCGCAATGTCTCGCCCTGGAAATTCACGGTCACCTTCTCCAACAGCTTGTTGGAGGAGGCGAGGAATCCATAGCGGGCATTGTTGGTCTTTACCTGCTTTACCTTGTTGCCATCAAAGAGTACAACGGTGTGCGGTTCCTGTCCTGCATTACCTGCGTGAACCTCCTTCAGATATGCAGCCTTGGCCTTCAAGCCGCCACGCACATCCTCATCCACGATGTCATACACATATTCTATATAGTCACCGTGGAGTTCCTCGACACGTTTCAGCTTCCATTCGGCAATCACCTCACGGGTATTGCCCGAAGCATCGGTGACATTGCCCTTTACAACAGCTCCGTCACCACCATAGATGTACTTGACACCCTGCTTGTCTGTAACCTCCCAATAATAGTTGGCAGGATTGTCACCCTTGCGGATGATACGGCTGAAATCACCGCCTTGGCGGGTGTAGAACTGGCGGTCAGCCTTTCTGTTCATCTTCTCGCCACGGTGTGCGACTCCCATCTGTCCGTTGTCATCCATAGTGGAGAGCATTGAACCGGACAAGAGATAAGTCTCCGTCTCTTTTGACTGGTCATAACGAGGCACGCCCCACCGGGTGTCAAGCGTAATGCTTGGCACGCTGACGTTCCAACCCTCGCCAAGCCAACCGCTACCGCCCTCGCTGCTGTACTGCAAGCCAAGGCTTGGCTGCATACCATTTCGTGCTGGCGGCATCTCGAACGGATACTGCAGGTTGGCAGAGCCACGGTTGTTTGCGCTTGGAGGCGCAATGACATTGAGCTTCGCCATCGGGTCTGCCGCCTTGATGTCGTTCATCATTGTCGGGGCAAAGCCTTCGGTCTGCGGTGACTCCGGAGCCTGTATCACGCCGTTAATCATGTCGGTGAAGTGGGTCGTCTTGGAAACGACACACTCTTCCTTCTTGTCCACACGCACACGCTCCAACGCAACCCAATGCTTCTCGGCCGGGTCGTAGTAATAGGTACGGATGTCGTCCTCGGTATAGCCGCTTGGTATTCTCGTGCGGTCATACTTTATCTTGACAGTCGCGCCCTCGCCTGTGAAGTGTGTTCCGTGAGGGAGAAAACGGTAGCCCTGTCCTCCTGCCGTGACATTGGTCATGGCAAAGTCAAGCTCAGGAACATTCTCCTCTCCGATAGAGTTCACGGAAAGACTTCTGTTCCGAATGAGGTCTTTCTGAAGAACGACCAGTTTGCTACCTCCTACGGAGATACTGTCAGAGACACCCTTCTTGAAGAGTTTTCTCACGGCTGTCCCGTCCTTTGCCGAAAGGGACAGTGTGGCGGCAAGCAGTAAAACAAATGCCCACGCCACCTTCTGTATATAATTCTTCATGCGTATCTTTCTTTAAGTTACTTTACTGAGATTTTCCTTGTATGCTCCCCATTCTCGGAGATTGCCTTCACGACATACACACCCGATGCGGGAACCTTGAAGTCGGCCTGCTTGACGCTTTCGCCTGTCATTTGGCGTGACACTACCAGTTTGCCTGATACGTCAAACACCATCAATGTGGCTGCAGCAGGCTTGTCCTGTGTGAGTTTAGCCTCGTAGATGCCTGTCGTAGAACCGTTGCCCTTGACAGTGAAATTCTCGTCTTCTCCAGATATGAAGGTATTGTCTGCCTGTCTGTCCGAGCTGCCCACATGGTTCTCCCTTGCCTGTGTTCCGTTAGGCATACTTGCATCACACTCGCTGCCGACATAGACGGTCATCGTTGCCGTACACTTCTTGGGTGTTTCTATCTGCACGTTGCCCCTTGTGGTGAATGAGGTTACAGGCGTACCGTTTACGGTAAGGTCGGTGATATGTGTCTCGCCCTTTCCGTACTTGATGCAGAACCGCCATGCACGAAGTGACCAGACATATTCATGATGCACGGTCTGTCCGTTCAACTTGTATGTGACCTGCATATTGCGGACTGTAACACTGAGCACATCGCCCGGCTTGATGGTGACATATTTGGTTAGGCTTGTATATCCACCGGTTATGATATGCGCCTTGTCGCCTCGCACGTCGAAGCCATATTGGGTGATCTCGTCCGTGAGGCTTGGCTCCAATCCCACACGGTAGTTTGATTTTGTATCGTTCACCGTCCATGAGATGTCGCCAGACAGATAGGTCCTGGTGTCATGTGAGTATGAGGTGTAGAGAGCATTGCCAGTGGCATAAATCTCGTTGCCTCCACCTTGTGATACGGACAGCGCATAGGTGCCGGGGGCAAGATTCGTGATTCTATGCGTGTCACCGAAGAATGTTCCTCTGGCAATGGTTTCTCCTTTTACTTTTCCTGCAACGGTGTCAACGCTGAGCACATAGGAATAGACTGGTGTACCGATGTTGATGCCGATGTCGATATACCCGTCATTGCGTGGAACTCCATTCTCGCAACTTGACGGCGTAGGAGTGGCATCATAGGAAATGCCGTCATAATAGGCGAATGTGAACACATCGCTTCCGCTTCCGTCTGCATCCCATAGGATATTGCGGAATATGGTCTTGCCCCTTGTCATATCAGGCTTGGAGCATCTTATGTTGCTATTGCTGTTGATGTCGAAATCACCTTCACCGCTTGGGTCTATGAGCATGACGGTACGCTTGCGGCAATAGTCAGAGAATTCCTTGTTTGGCGTGAGGTCATAGCTCAACTCTGCCATATAACCGACATCGTCAATACCTCCAGTCCTCAAACCTGTCAGATTCAATGCGGCTTCTGTTCCTTCCGTTCGGATAATGCCTACGCTGGTATCTGTTTCTGCCGCATCCGAAAGGGATATGGTTCTTGTGGCACTTCCTATTCCGTCAACACGCAGATAGATGTTTTTGCTTTCCTTGCGGATAGAGATGTCCGTTCCATCAACATCCGTGGCAATGTACGAATTTGATACAGTGCCATTGATGATTGGGTAAACAGTCCCTGCGTTGGAGATTCGGAAACCGTACTTGCAAGTATTACCGCTATTGCTTCCAAAGCCAACGTCAAAAGTCGGGTGACTTGTAGGACAGGTAAACTCCAATGCGCCGCCACCCTCAACAAAGGCAGGAGTAATGGCATAAGCCCCAGAAGCGGCTTCCTCTTGAATGATGTTGTCGGTAAAGCCATTCCTCGAAACCTCAAATCCTTGTGCAGTCCATCTTGTCATTGTACTGTCAGACGTTGACGGCACATTGGTCTTGACCATCCATGTACGTTTCATGATGTGCCACAGGGAATCTGTCGGGGATGTGTAGGTTGCAAGTGACGCATCATCATCACCCCAAAATGTATATCCCTTGTCTGGCATCGGATTGCCGCTTTCACGTCCCATAACAAGCAGACGTGAGGCAGATGAAAGACTATAAGGGTTGGCATCATAATAGGTGTCATTGTCCTGCAATGCCGCATAAGTCGGACTTTCCTCATACGAGGTAGCGGAAAGCGGTTGTAAAAGACTTCCTGCTATATCGTTTCCAACGGCTGTCACACGATGATGATAGGCTTGGTTCTCCGCCAAGTCCCAAATCAAGTTTCCTTCGCTGTCAAGATATGAGCCTTTGAGGGTGATGCCATACTTCACTGCCAAGTAACTTTCCACCTTCCTGCGCTCGTCAGGTGTCAGCATCCTGCTGAAAACAATAAGCTCAGGGGCATATCCCCGGATGGAAGCATTACCGAAGAGCGAGGTCGGGAAATCCGTACCGAAACTGCCAGAGGTGGAAGGGGTTCCGATGAATAATGTGGTGTTGGAGTTGTCTCCCCACAATGTTGTTGAAGGATTGCTTACCTTGAAGTAGGACACAACGCGCAGGGCGCTTTCCTTAAAACCGTTCTCGGACAAAGAATCACTTGATTGATAAAGCAGGTCTTCACCCGATGCTGAACCATAGTCCAGTGGTTCAACACCTCTACCCCTTACGGCTTTGTCCTTGCTCAGAATGGCTCCGTCACCCTTGCGACCGTCAAGAGCATAGACAACCATATCCTTGCCGATGGTTGCCATTTCGGGGGCAAAGACACCAATGACGGTAGCCTGCGAGAGGTTGCCGTGTTTGAGTTTGGCACTCAGACTACGGAATCCGTCTGCGAGCCAGAGACTCGGATTGAAGTTGAAGTAATGGACTGAACTGTTCGGAAGAGTAAGTTCAGACTTGACGCCACGGCTGTCCAATAGCATCAGCCGTATGGAATCCCCAGAGAAATCCTGCCAACGGTAATAACCTTGCAGGTCTGAGTTCAATGGCGCAGTCTTGAACCACAGTTCGCTTCCGCTGACTCCTCCGGGCGTTTGCGCGAAACTGCCGAGAGCGAAGCCTAACAGTAACAAAGAAGTAAACTTTCTCATGCGCTGTCAATTTGGAGTGTTTGAAAAATATAGAAACGTATGCCTCTGCCGCGCAGGGAGAGACCAGTGAGAGAGAACGGACTGTTACTACGGAGAAGAATTGTGATATAGGCTTGCTCCGTAAAGTCCTGTTGTCACGTGGCAGGCCAATAGGCTTTACCACCAAACTAATGCTGCAAATATACAAAAATAATCTTAATAAACGGATATAATCTTTAAGAAATTTGCAGATTTGGTGTTTTTTTCTTATGATTTCGGTCAATTTTGCAGAAATCTTTTACATCTGTTGTATGTACTGGAGTTAGTTTGGCAAAAAATCACAAATGGTCACGGCTTCACTTTCTTATATAAGAATGTAAATCATGGTTTGAAACTGTACACACTCGGAGTACAAACGAAAACAATATATGCTTGTGTCGGAAAGGTATATATGAGCTGATGGTAGAGTCGTCATCAACAACAATGGCCCTGATTTGATAAACTCAGCAGGAATACTTGCTATTCATTTTTTATGATGGGGTTATGTTTACAAATTTGAGATTTCATGTAAAAAAGTCCTAATTTCTATGTTTCTCTTCTTGCAAATTATGGGATATTAAGAAAAATATCGTATCTTTGTCCCCGAATTGATGCGTTCTTTGCATATTGCAAAATACAGAAACGAGCAGAAGTCCGCTCGTTTCCATATTGTTACCTATATAATATAGGCAAACGCCCAACTTCTTGATTTTCAATCAAAGTCCAATTTAGAGCGAGTTAGTTTTTTTAACTTTTTAGCCCATTTTCTATCTTTTTTACCACTAAACGGCCCAAAACAGAGACTTTTAAATCTTCTTCTTATAGCAGCGATGACGGCGATGCTGTTCGCTCTCCAGATACTGCCACTGGCTCTGAACACCGGTATTGGTCTCCATCTGCGGCATTGCCTCAGCCCATTTAAAGCCATAACGGCGATACTGCTCTATCAGATCGGCAAAAATAAGCGCGTTGGCTCCCTTCTTGCGATATTCCGGAAGAACACCAATCAAAAGCAAATCTACCGTATCCGTCTTGTGCCACTTCAGAACCTTCAGCACCTTCAGCCAACCCGTAGGGAAAAGCTTGCCATCGCCTATCTCGCGCAGCGCATCGGTAAACGAAGGGAAGGAAACACCAAAGGCAACCAGCTTGTTGCCAGCGTTGCCATCTACCACACCCGTTACCAGGTTCAAGTCAGCCTTCTTGATATAAGTATTTACATATTCATCTATCTGCTTCTCCGTAAGCTGCTGGAAATCATAGAGATTCTTGTAAGTCTCGTTCACGATTTCGAACACCTTCCTGCCCATTCCTCCCGAGGTCAGTTCCCGGCGGGTGAACTTATGCACATGCAGATTATATCGGCTCTCTATCATCTGGGCAGTCTTGGCAAACTTAGCCGGCGTCACTTCCGGAATCCTGATGCGGTACTCCAACCAGTCGTTATCCTTCTCATAGAGCGGATAACTCTCCAGATGCGTCTTATAATAAGGATAATTGTAATTGATATACATCGTAGACTTCCGGTCGAAGCCCTCGATGAGCAAGCCTTCACGGTCCATATCCGTAAATCCGAGCGGACCTACGCATTCGTTCATTCCCTTGCTCTTGCCCCAGTTTTCTACCGTGCGCAACAAGGCACAGGAAACCGCTACATTATCCACGAAATCGAACCAGCCGAAGCGAACCTGCTTCTTGTTCCACTCTTCGTTGGCACGATGGTTGATAATGGCAGCAATTCTACCTACGATACGAGCCTCGCTGTCAACCGCCAGGAAGTATTGAGCCTCACAGAATTCGAAGGCAGGATTCTTCTTTGGATCCAGCGTATTCATCTCGTCGAAACGCAAAAAAGGAATGGCAAACTTATGGCCTCTGTAGAGATCATAATGAAACTGAATGAAGGTTTTCAGCCCTTTTTTAGTCGTTATCGGTATGATTCTTATCTCATCATTCATTAGTATATTGTTTTATGTATATATATTCAATTGCGGTGCAAAAATACAATAAATTTATGAATAATGCAACTCTTTTCTTATAAATTTATAAAAGTTGGTTCATAATTGTCCAACTTTGTGGATATTTATGTACCTTTGCAGGTTGAAATGCCCCAAAAGAGCATCATAAAGTTATGAAGAAAGAGAAAAGAGACAACTATACGTTCCTCACTCATGCCCCTGTGCATCATGTGATTTTTACGATGGCCATACCAACGATTATCAGTATGCTGTCGACGAGCATGTACAATCTCGCCGACACCTATTTCGTGGGCAGCATCAACACGCAGAGTGTGGCAGCGGTAGGCGTTTCCTTTGCAGCAATGGCTGTTATCCAGGCGATAGGTTTCTTCTTCGGTCACGGAGCAGGCAATTATGTTTCGCGACAGTTGGGCGCCAAGCATACGGAAGAGGCACAGAAGATGGCAGCCACGGGCTTTGTGCTGAGTTTTCTTACCGGTCTCCTCATAGCCATTCTGGGTCATGTGTTCCTCACTCCGCTCTGCCTTCTGATGGGTTCTACGCCCACCATTCTTCCTTATACAGAGCGTTATCTGGGCATTATCCTGCTGGGTGCTCCCTTTATGACCACCTCGCTTACGCTGAATAATCTGATGCGATTTCAGGGCAATACGATGTATGCGATGAAGGGCATCATGTCGGGTGTGCTGCTCAATCTGATTCTGGCTCCTCTGCTCATTCTCTACTTCCAGCTAGGCATTACCGGAGCCGCCGTAGCCACCCTCATCAGCCAGTGTTTCGGCTGCGCCATGCTGTTCTGGATGACGCATAAAGGCGAGAACATCCGCATCCGTCTCAGCAATTTCACCCCTACCCGCGCCTTTGCCAAGGAGATTATCTTCGGCGGAACCCCTTCGCTGTCAAGACAGGGACTGGGAAGTATAGCTACGCTGATGCTCAATGTGGCAGCAGGTGCGTTTGGCGATGCAGCCATTGCGGGCATGAGCATCGTTACCCGCATCTCCTTCTTCACCTATGCGATGGTCATCGGTCTGGGTCAGGGATTCCAGCCGCTCTGCGGATTCTGCTACGGCGCCAAACTCTATGGGCGCGTAAAGGAAGCCTTCTTTTTCTGCATCAGATGCGGCACGGTTTTCCTCAGCGTCTGTGCCCTTCTCGGCTTCATCTTCTCAACTTCCATCATCAGCATCTTCCGCGATGATGCAGCGGTTGTAGCCGTAGGTTCGGTGGCTTTGCGATGGCAGGTGCTCAGTTTTCCGCTCGTAGCCAGCATCGTGCTCACCAACATGCTGATGCAGACCATCCGTAAACCGGTGAGAGCCAACATCGTAGCGGCGGCACGAAGCGGACTTTTCTTCATTCCGCTCATCTTCATCCTCCCCTATTTCTTCGGACTGCTGGGCGTTGAGATGTGTCAGATGTGGGCAGATTGCTGCTCGTTTGCCGTTGCGGTTCCGATAGCCTGGAGCGCTTTCAGGGATATGAGAAGAGAGCAGATGGAACTTGGGAAAAACCACTAGAAGATAAGAAGATACTAGAAGATAAGAAGATACTAGAAGATAAGAAGATACTAGAAGATAAGAGAAATACTTGAGATAAGAGAAATGGAGAAAACTTATTACATAGGATTGGACGTTGGCTCTACGACAGCCAAAATAGCCGTTATCGACAGCGATAACCGGGTAATTTACTCAAAATACGAACGCCACAACGCTCGTGTCAACGAACTTGTGTCACAATATTTCGATGAGATTTCAGCCCTGGTGGGCGATGCAGAGGCAAGAATCTGCGTAACGGGAAGCGTAGGAATGGCTACTGCCGAACAGCTCCAGGCGGAGTTTGTACAGGAGGTGGTGGCTGCATCGGTCTATGCCCGTACTGCCCATCCTGAGGCGAAGGCGCTCATCGATATTGGTGGCGAGGACGCGAAGGTTATCTTCTTCAAGGAAAACGGAAATATGGAACTGCGCATGAACGGCAACTGTGCCGGCGGAACGGGCGCTTTCATCGACCAGATGAGTGTGCTGATGGGCGTAGAGAACCAGAAGATGAGCGAGTTGGCGATGAAGGCAGAGCACGTTTATCCGATGGCTGCCCGCTGCGGCGTATTCGCCAAGACCGACATCCAGAACCTGATGGCGCGCAATCTGCCCGAAGCAGATATTGCAGCCAGCATCTTCCATTCCATCGCCGTACAGACGGTGGTAACGCTTTCTCACGGCATCAGTTTCGAGGCTCCTATCCTGCTCTGCGGCGGTCCGCTTACCTTTCTTCCGGCTCTCCGCAAGGCTTTCTGCGATTATCTCCATCTTTCTCCAAACGATTTCATCGTATCAGAAAACAGCAATCTCATTCCGGCTCTGGGCTGTGCTTACCGGGCAAAATCGGCAGATTCTGCAGCCTCAGTATCTGTTCTCAGAAGTCGGATGAAAAAAGAAATACAAACGGAATGGACCAGCAGTCTGCTGCCTCTGTTCAAGAATGAGAAAGAGCACCAGGAATGGCTCAAATCCAAGGCGAAATTCGCTACCGAAACCCAACCGTTGAATAAAGGAAAACAGCAGGTTGTGATTGGTATTGACTCGGGCTCTACTACGACGAAGATTGTTGCGGTAAGGGTGAATGCGGAGACGCCTACGGGAGATATTGTCTTTACCAATTACCGCCTGAATCTGGGAAATCCGATCAAGGCTGTAGCGGACGGACTGAACGCCCTGAAGCAGGAAGCTGCATTGCGAGGCGCTGAACTGGAAATCGTAGGCTCCTGCTCTACAGGATACGGCGAAGAACTTATCAAGGCGGCTTTCGGCCTCGACAGCGGCATTATAGAAACAATGGCGCACGAAAGAGCTGCTGCCTCACTCATGCCCGACGTGAGTTTTATCCTGGACATTGGCGGACAGGACATGAAGGCGATCTTCGTGGAGAAAGGGGCTGTGGTGCGCATGGAACTGAACGAGGCGTGCAGTTCGGGCTGCGGAACATTCATCCAGACCTTTGCCAACAATATGGGTTATTCTGTAGGCGATTTTGCTCAACTCGCCTGCCAGTCGAAGGCTCCCTGCGACCTGGGAACCCGCTGCACCGTCTTCATGAACTCGAAGGTAAAACAGGTGCTCAGAGAGGGCGCATCTGTAGCTGATATTTCTGCCGGAATCTCTTATTCAGTCATCAAGAACTGTCTTTATAAGGTATTGAAACTCCATGGTAATGAGAACCTTGGAGGCAAAATCGTTGTACAGGGAGGTACAATGAGAAACGATGCGGTGGTAAGAGCATTTGAGTTGCTCACCCATACCGAAGTGGCACGAAGCAACATGCCTGAACTGATGGGCGCCTACGGCTGTGCCCTTCATGCGGCGGCAGATTACAAGCATCGCACATCTGCAGAAGACGAGCACCCTGCCTCACCAAGATCCATCGATGATCTCCAGAATCTGGCTCATTATGAAACCAAACAGCTGCAATGCAAAGGCTGCGAAAACCATTGTTATGTTTCCCGCTACACCTTTGCCGGCGGCAACCGATTCTACTCCGGAAACAAGTGCGAGCGTGTGTTCAACGACAAGGGAGCAAACGGGATAAAAGGCAAAAATATCTACGAATACAAATATAGTTTACTATTTGATAGAGAAGAAGTTAACCCACTTAAAGTTGCAAAACACAACGTCAAAGTAGGCATTCCTCGCATCCTCAACATGTACGAGGAATATCCGTTCTGGAATGCGCTGCTCCGGACAGCCGGATTGGGCGTGATTCTCTCTTCCGATTCCACTTTCAGCCAGTATGAAGGAGCCTTGAATACGGTGATGAGCGACAATATCTGCTTCCCGGCTAAACTGGCTCACAGTCATCTGAAGGAACTCAACGAGAACCCGAAGGTTGACCGCATCCTCATGCCATACGTGGTTTATGAGCATAATGACGACCCGAAGAATACGCTGAACAGCTTCAACTGTCCGGTCGTTTCGGGCTACAGCGATGTCATCAAGTCGGTCATCAATCTGAAGAAACCGATCGATACGCCCGTCATCAACTTTGCCCAGCCTAAGGCGCTGGAAAAACAGATTACCGATTATCTCAAGCAACTGGGAGTAAGCAAGAAGACTGCCCGTAAAGCGCTGAGAGAAGCACTCTATGCTCAGGCAGTATATGCAGCTGAGATTAAGAAACAGGGCTGGGAGATTCTGAAAAATGAAGAAACAGAGGCTCAGAAAACGGACGAAACCAAGACTCAGAAGCCAAACAAGGGACTTACGATTCTGCTGGCGGGCCGTCCTTATCATACTGACCCGCTGATTCAGCACAAGCTGAGCGAGATGATAGCCAATCTGGGAGTCAACGTCATCAGCGAAGACATCGCCCGGGGTAATCTCTTTGCAGATTTCAAAGACTTCAATTTGGAGGATCTGGCGGCAGAAAGAAATGAGGCAGCATTAGCCAGCCAGGACATCAACGAAGCATACAACTGTCAGCCAGATACTTATCTCGTGAAGCAATGGGCGTATATGAACCGCATTCTGAAGGCAGCGCAATGGGCAGCCGAACAGGGCGATGAGGTTCATTTCGTCCAGATGACCAGCTTCGGCTGCGGTCCTGACAGTTTTATCCAGGACGAGATTCGCGACATCATGAAGCGCCACAACAAGCCGTTCACGCTGTTGAAGATAGATGATGTGAGCAATATCGGCTCCCTGAAGCTCCGTGTCCGCTCGCTGATAGAAAGCCTGAAGGGAGTAAAGGAAGTGAAGAGTGAAGAACGAAGAGTGAAGAAACAACGTTCGGCGGCCGAAGGGAAAGCCAATTCAACTGCTGAAGAAATTCAACATTCAACACTCAACATTCAACATTTACAACAGACCAAGGTATTCACCAAGCAGGATATTCATCGCAAGATTCTCGCTCCTTTCATGACCGAATACCTCACCCCTATCATTCCGCCTATCCTGAAACTGATAGGCTATGATGTAGAGGTACTTCCGATGAGCGATGAGGTAAGCGCCGAACTCGGTTTGAAGTTTGCCAACAACGAAGTCTGTTATCCGGCAACACTCATCGTCGGCGACATCATCAAAGCCTTGAAATCAGGCAGATACGACCTGAATAATACGGCAGTAGTGATGAGTCAGACGGGCGGTCAATGTCGCGCAACCAACTACGCCGGTCTCATCAAGCGTGCGATGATTTCCAATGGATTCCAGGACATTCCGCTGCTCACGCTCGGTGTAACAGCCTCAACAGGCGAAGCATCAGGCTCAACAGACGACAAACAAGACTACAACGAGCAGGACGGCTTCAATGTGCCTTGGCTGAAATACAGTCAGATTATCGTTACCGCCATTTTCTATGGCGATGCAATCAACGAAATGTACAACGCCTGCATCGTAAGAGAGCGTAAACCGGGCATTGCCAGAGAGTTGCGCGATAAATACATGCAGCTGATAGACGGACCTATCGCCCAGAATTCAGCCAAAGGACTCATCCGACTCCTGGAACAGGCAGCCGAAGAATTCAACCAGATGACCCTCGACAGAACGTTACCGAAGGTAGGAATCGTAGGCGAAATCTTCCTGAAGTTCAATCCTTTCGCCCACCAGTTCCTGGAGCAGAACATCATCTCGCGTGGCATTGAGGTGGTTCCGCCTCTGCTTGCCCCTTTCTTCCTGCAGGAATTTGTGAATGTAGAGATACAGAAACACATGCGGCTGAGTTGCACCAAAGTGCCCGATTTCATCATCAAGGGCGCTTATCAGGCGCTGATAGGCAGAAGATTGCGCCAGGTAAACAAGGCAGCCGGCAAGTTCCGCTACTTCCGTCCGTTCACCAATATCTATGATGATGCGAAGGACGTACAGGGACTGGTTTCGCTCGCAGCCCAGTTTGGCGAAGGCTGGCTTCTGCCTGCCGACATCGTAGGTTACATCCGTGATGGCGTGAACAACATCATCTCGCTCCAGCCTTTCGGCTGTATCGCTAACCACGTGATTTCCAAGGGCATCGAGAAACGTCTCCACGACCGGTTCCCTACACTCAACCTCGTATCGCTCGACTTCGATTCCGGTGTTTCAGAGGTAAACGTCACCAACCGACTGCTCCTCTTCCTGGACAGCATTGCAAAATAAGACAAGCCAGACCCATGTACGGTAAAACACCGTACATGGGTCTTTCCGTCTTTCATCCCTCAAAAAATCACTCTAAAAAATACAAAAAACCATAGTTATTTCTTTGTCATTCAAGAAAATAATCGTATCTTTGCACTCAAATTTTATTGAGACATTAAGAAAATGAGTAAAGATACATTAACTCATCAGCTGACAGAGACCATCGAGGAGCTTTCGAGCGCCGAATCTTTGAAGGGTCTCTTCCATCAGCATCGAGACGGGAATCCACTTCCTTCGGGCAAGGCGCTCGAAGAAATCATCAGTTTGTCCCGTTCTATCCTCTTTCCTGGATATTTCGGCAATTCTTCTGTAAATATCTCAACCATCAAATATCATATTGGAGTAAGAGTAGAGAAACTCTATGAGATGCTGTCAGAACAGATTCTCGCCGGTCTCTGCTTCGCCAACGACTGCGAAACGGAAACCCAGGCTGAACTGCAGCACCAGCGTGCCAAGGCAGGCGTGATTGCAGCCAAGGCAATCATGGAGTTTCCGAGACTGCGCAAGATTCTGGCTACCGATGTAGAGGCTGCCTACGAGGGCGACCCGGCTGCCATGAGCCACGGAGAAATCATCTCCTGCTACCCGGTCATCAAGGCGATTACCAACTACCGCATCGCTCACGTGCTGCACGAACTGGGAGTGCCGCTCATTCCGAGAATGATGACTGAGTTAGCGCATTCGGAAACCGGTATTGACATTAACCCAGAGGCTACCATCGGCAAGCACTTCACCATCGACCACGGTACGGGTGTGGTGATTGGAGCTACCTGCATCATCGGCGACAATGTGAAACTCTACCAGGGTGTAACCCTCGGAGCCAAGAGTTTCCCACTCGATAAGGACGGCAACCCTATCAAGGGAATCCCTCGCCACCCTATCCTCGAAAATGATGTCATCGTCTACGCCAATGCCACCATCCTCGGTCGCATCACCATCGGAGAAGGCTGCGTAGTGGGAGCCAACGTATGGGTTACCAAGGATATGAAACCGAAAACAAAGAAATATAAAAAAGAAAAACAAAGTTTATTAGATATAGAATTCAATAATGGAACAGGAATTTGAACTCATTGCCAAGACCTTCATGGGCCTCGAGCCTGTCTTGGCTGAAGAGCTCACCCAGTTGGGTGCCAATAATGTACAGATCGGTCGCCGCATGGTGTCTTTCACAGGCGACAAGGAAATGATGTATCGTGCTAACTTCCAGTTGCACACAGCCATCCGTATCTTAAAGCCTATCAAGCACTTCAAGGCGAGAAGCGCTGAAGAGGTGTATGATCAGATCCAGAAGATCAAGTGGGATGACATCTTAGACGTGAAGAAGACTTTCTCTGTTGACTCAGTAGTCTACTCAGAGGAGTTCCGCAACTCACGCTTCGTAACCTACAAGGTAAAGGATGCGATTGTTGACTGGTTCCGCGAGAAGCAGGGTACACGTCCAAATATCAGCGTATCTAACCCGGATATCCGCCTCAACATCCACATTGCAGAAGACAATGCCACCTTGAGTCTCGATTCGAGTGGTGAGAGTCTGCACCGCCGTGGCTACCGCCAGGAGCAGGTAGAGGCTCCTCTGAACGAGGTTCTCGCTGCAGGTATGATTCTGATGACCGGCTGGAAGGGCGAATGCGATTTCATCGACCCGATGTGTGGTTCAGGTACCATCGCCATCGAAGCTGCCCTCATCGCCCGCAACATCTCTCCAGGTGTATTCCGCAAGGAGTTTGCCTTCGAGAAGTGGAACGATTTTGACCAGGATCTCTTCGACATGATCTATAACGACGACTCTCAAGAGCGTGAGTTCGAGCACCACATCTACGGATATGATGTAGATATGAAGGCGGTGAACACAGCCAACCTCAACGTGCGTGCTGCCGGACTGAGCAAGGATATCACCATCGCCCAGCAGGACTTCAAGGACTTCACCCAGCCAGCAGAGAAGAGCATCATCGTGATGAACCCTCCATACGGTGAGCGCATCTCTACCCCTAACCTCCTGAACACCTACAAGATGATAGGTGAGCGCTTCAAGAAGGCTTTTGCCGGCAACGAGGCTTGGGTATTGAGCTACCGCGAGGAGTGCTTCGAGCAGATTGGTTTGAAACCATCTATCAAGATTCCTGTATTCAACGGAAGTTTGGAGTGCGAATTCCGCAAGTATGTGATGTTCGACGGCAAGATGAAGGACTTCCGTTCTGAAGGCGGTATTGTGAAGACAGAGCGCGAGAAGAGCGAGATGGCTCAGAAGCACCGTTTCAAGAAGGAGCGTGAATTCAAGAAGCGTGTAAGCGAGGAGACTGAAAACGAGGAGGACGATATCCGTTCTTTCAAGTTCCATACTCACCGTCTGGAAGACTTCGAGAAGAAGCGTGCTGAGTTCCATAAGGGCGGCCGTTCACGTATCAGCGGCGGTCGACGCAATGATGACGACGATGACAAGCGTGGAAGCCGTAGCTTCAAGGGCGACCGCAAGGGTGGCCGTGACTTCGGTGGCAAGCGCGACGGAAAGCGTTTCGAGAAAGGCGACAAGCGTGGTGGCTTCAAGGGCGACAAACGTGGTGGCCGTGATTTCGGAGGCAAGCGCGGAGGCAAGAAGAACTTCAGCGTTGACTTCGACGACGAGGATTAAAGACATATCGACCCATACGTCGTGTTTCACGACGCATGGGTGGTAAACCCGATAAAGTAAAGTAACGTAAAGAATATAATGAATCTGAAGAATTCAATTTATAAATTATCTTTTGCTGCTATGATTATGATGGCTATGAATGCAACCGACTTACAGGCTCAGGGCGTGGTTCCTGCTCAGAAAGGCGAGAAAACCTTTACATTGGAAGACCTGAACTTCGGCGGCAACAACTATCGTAACATGGTAGCTAAGAATCGCTGGTGCACCTGGTGGGGCAATGAACTCGTTCGCCAGGATGTGGATGCTTGCTATCTCGTCAACAAGACGACAGGCAAGGAGACCAAACTCTTCGGCATCAATGACATCAACCAGTGGATTGCTCCTACCAAAGACATCAAGGTAAGAGCCCTCTACAATGCTCTGTTCCCGTTTGCAGACAAGAACATCGTGATGGTGAGCAACGGCAGCAAGACTTATACCATAGACTTCAAGAAGCATAAGCTGCTGAGCGAGATGAATTTTGCTGACGGCGAGAACCTCCTGGAGGCCAACGCCCAGCAGAACGCCTTCGCCTATCTGAAGGGCAGCAACCTCTATGTGCGTACCTTCGATGTAACCAGCAACGCCCTGACAAAAGAGAAGAAATCTCACGATTTCCAGCTCTCAAAGGACGGAAGCCGCGAAATTGTTTATGGACAAAGTGTTCACCGCGATGAGTTCGGTATCAGCAAGGGAACCTTCTGGAGTCCGAACGGCGAACTGCTCGCCTTCTATCGCATGGACCAGAGTATGGTAACCGACTATCCGCAGGTCGACATCCCGGAAATCGGTTTCAATCATCCTGAAACACAGAGTTGCATTGCTACTCCTGCACCAGACAAATATCCGATGACTGGCGAGACATCACACAAGGTAACCGTAGGCGTGTTCGACTGCATGACCGGCAAGACCGTCTATCTGAAGGCTGGCGATCCAACCGACCGCTACTTCACCAACATCGCATGGAGTCCGGACAGCAAGACCATCTATATGTTCGAACTGAACCGCGACCAGAACGACTGCCGCCTGACTGCCTACAATGCAGAAACCGGCGAGAAGACAGGCGAGCTCTATCGCGAAACCGACGAGAAATATGTAGAACCATGTCATCCTATCCAGTTCCTGCCTTGGGACAGCAACAGCTTTATCATGCAGAGCCGCAAGGATGGCTACAACCACCTCTATCTCTGCACCCTGGGCAAGCACGGAAGCCGCATGGCCAGCAACACGGAATCGCTCGAAATCAAGCAGTTGACTTCCGGCAAATGGGAAGTGATGGAAGTGCTCGGTTTCAACAGCAAGCGCAAAAGTATCATCATCGCATCCAACGAGAAATCGCCTATCCAGAGAAACATCTTTGCCGTAGATACAAAAACCGGCAAGCGTACGCCGGTAGATGATTGCGGCAAGGGATGGCACAGCGCCACTTTGAGCGAGAACGGACAGTATGTCTTCGACAACTACTCTACTCCTACCGTGCCTCGCAAGATTGCCCTCGTGAATACCGAGAACGGCAAGCGCACCGCTTACTTCACTGCCGAGAACCCTTGGAAGGGCTACAATGTACCTGAGTACAGCTGCGGTACCATCAAGGCTGCCGATGGCGAAACAGACCTCTACTGGAGAATGGTGAAACCGGTAAACTTCGATCCAAACAAGAAGTATCCTACCATTATATATGTATATGGTGGACCTCATGCCCACAACGTAGATGCCCGCTGGAACTACTCTAGCCGTGGTTGGGAAACCTACATGGCAGAAAAGGGCTATCTGCTCTTCATCCTCGACAACCGTGGAAGCGAGAACCGTGGCAAGGCTTTCGAGCAGGCTACCTTCCGCCAACTCGGACAGATTGAGATGCAAGACCAGATGAAGGGTGTGGAATATCTGAAGACGCTTCCTTACGTAGATGCTGACAAGATTGGCGTTCACGGCTGGAGCTTCGGCGGATTCATGACCATCTCGCTGATGACCAACCACCCTGATGTGTTCAAGGTAGGCGTAGCAGGCGGTCCGGTAATCGACTGGCACTGGTACGAGGTGATGTATGGCGAGCGCTATATGGACACCCCACAGACCAACCCAGAGGGTTACAGGAAGACCTCTCTGCTCTATCAGGCAAAGAACCTGAAGGGCAAGCTGCAGATTATCCAGGGCTTGAACGATGTGACTGTAGTACCACAGCACTGCCTCACCTTCCTCAAGGCTTGCATCGCAGCAGGCACCCAGCCAGACTTCTTCGTCTATCCTGGCGAGCCTCACAACATGAGAGGTCATCAGAGCACTCATCTGCATGAGCGCATCAGCAATTATTTCTTCGATTATTTGAAATAACAAATTCAAGTTTCGCAAGTGGTTCAAGAACGGGCTGAAGGCCCAAAAGCTCCTAGCCCAGGGCATCGCCCTGGGTATAATGGCAATCAGTAAGGCGCCCTGTAAGGGCAAAAGCTTTATGTTTTGTCTGGAGTTTTAAAGCTTTTGCCCTTACAGGGCGACAGGTTTGCGTCCGTAATTACCCAGGGCGATGCCCTGGGCTAGGGGCTTCTGCCCTTTCAGGGCGTGTGGGGCTTACTTGCGAAAGTTTAGTAACAAACAATAACTTACAGCAAATGAAAATTTTATTGTTAGGAGGCGGTGGCCGCGAGCACGCCTTAGCATGGAAAATCGCTCAGAGCGAGAAGTGTGAGAAACTCTTCATCGCTCCTGGTAATGCCGGTACTCAGAATGTCGGCGAGAACGTAGATATCAAGGCAGACGACTTTGAGGCGCTCAAGAACTTCACAGTAGAAAATGGCGTTGATATGGTGGTAGTTGGTCCGGAAGACCCATTGGTAAAGGGTGTTTACGATGACTTCAAGAACGATCCTCGCACCCAGAACATCCCTGTAATCGGTCCATCAAAGGCTGGCGCCGTATTGGAAGGCAGCAAGGACTTCGCCAAGAAGTTCATGAAGCGCCACAACATCCCTACTGCCCAGTATGAGACTTTCGACGGCGAGCACGTAGAGGAAGGCTTGAAATTCCTGGAGACACTGAAGGCTCCTTATGTATTGAAGGCTGACGGTTTGTGCGCCGGTAAGGGCGTTCTCATCCTCCCTACCCTGGAAGAGGCTAAGAAAGAGTTCAAGGAGATGCTCGGCGGTATGTTCGGCAACGCTTCAGCACGCGTAGTCATCGAGGAATTCCTCAGCGGCATTGAATGCTCTGTATTCGTATTGACCGACGGCAAGAACTACAAGATTCTGCCTGAGGCTAAGGATTACAAGCGTATCGGCGAGCACGATACCGGTCTGAACACTGGCGGTATGGGTAGCGTTACCCCTGTACCATTCGCTACCAAGGAGTGGATGCAGAAGGTTGACGAGCGCATCATCCGTCCTACCGTAGAAGGACTTGCTGAGGAGAACATCGACTATAAGGGATTCATCTTCTTCGGTCTGATCAACGTTGAAGGCGAGCCTATGGTCATCGAGTACAACTGCCGTATGGGTGACCCTGAGACAGAGAGCGTGATGCTCCGCCTGAAGAGCGACATCGTGGATCTCTTCGAGGGTGTAGCAGCAGGCGACTTGGACAAGCGCAGCATCGAGTTTGATGAGCGTGCAGCTGTCTGCGTGATGCTCGTAAGCGGCGGTTATCCAGAGGCTTACAAGAAGGGTTATCCTATCCAGGGCATCGACGATGTAGAAGGTTCGGTAGTATTCCACTCCGGTACAGCCATGAAGGATGGTCAGGTAGTAACCAACGGTGGTCGTGTCATCTGCGTAAGCAGCTACGGCAAGGACAAGGAAGAAGCCCTGAAGAAGAGCTTTGCTGAGGCACAGAAGATCCAGTTCACCGACAAGTACTTCCGTTCTGATATCGGACAGGACCTTTAGTTTTTTAATGTTGAATTAGATGTTAAGAAAGAAAACTTTTCAAAATAAAGTAGCGGCTAGCCGCTACTCTTTACCTATTACTGCAACCCTTGCCACGCTGGTTTGGGTTGCAGTAGGTTTATTGGTATCCAATATCTGGGTAGAATTTGCTTTTACAGCCATGTCTACCCTGCTGATGGTGGAACTGAACAACCGTAATGCCCTGATGCGTACCTACAGCCGAATGGTATCCTGCAGTTTTCTGGCATTACTGACGATGACAGGACTCCCCCAACTCTCTTTAAAAAGCAGTATTGTGACGATGTGTTTCATCGCCTTTTATCTCATTATCTGGAATTGCTATCAGGATAAACGCTCTACAGGCTGGACTTTCTACGCCTTTGCCTGCATTGGTCTGGCATCGATGGTTTTCGTGCAGATAGGCTATTTCATGCCTATACTGTGGATCATGATGATGGTGTTTACCCTCTCGTTTAGCGTAAAGACATTCTTTGCAACACTGATAGGTCTCATCGTGCCCTATTGGTTTGCAGCCGGTTATTTCTTCTATACCGACAACATACAGGGGCTGGCAGACCACTTCTGCGATTTCATCAACTACAGCGAACTATTTGATTATTCGCAGGTTACCGACCATCAGGTACTGAACCTGAGTTTTGTTACCCTGCTCACCATCATCGGTTCCATCCACTTCATACGCACCAGCTACGGCGATAAGATACGAACCCGCATGATCTACGAAACGTTTATCATGATATCGGTTGCCTGCATCATCTTCATCGTCCTCCAACCTCAACATATACAGGAACTGGGCGGCATCCTGATTGTGAATACAGCACCGCTTATCGCCCATTTCATCACATTCACCAGAGGTAAGTTTACCAACATCTCCTTCATCCTGCTGCTCATCATGCTGGTACTTATCATGGCTTACAACATACTCGTACCAGAGAGCATATTACTATGAGTTGGATAATAGATTTCTTAATGAGCTGGGGCTACTGGGGCATGCTGGTATCAGCCTTCCTTGCCGGCAGTTTCTTTCCCTTCAGCAGCGAGGTGGTCATGTCGGGCTTACAGGCTGCCGGACTAGAACCTATCCAGCTCGTACTGTATGGAAGCATCGGCAATGTGCTCGGTTCTATGTTCAACTATGGCGTAGGACGGATGGGCAAGTTGGAATGGATAGAGAAATATCTGCATGTAAAGAAAGAGAGTCTTGACAAGGCAGAGCGATTCATGGCCGACAGAGGAGCCTGGATGGGATTCTTCGCCTTCCTCCCCCTCCTGGGCAGTGCCATCACCATTGTGCTGGGCTTGACTAGAGCCAACGTGCCCATCTCCATCCTCAGCATCACCATCGGCAAGGTACTGAGATACGTGCTGCTGGTCTATGGACTTAGCTTCATCTTCTAAAAAACATAAAGACAATGAAAACATATACATATATTAATAAGGTAATAAAAATGCTGGCAGGATATGGTTTGCTAAGCATCATTCTCCTATGCTTAACAAATTGTAATGGAAGCAAGAAGAATACTTTCGACCCAAACAAGCCTACTGTAACAGTAACCATCGAGCCATATCGCTATTTCGTAAACCAAATAGCTGGCGATGATGTCAACGTTAATGTGATGGTACCTGCTGGTAGTAGTCCAGAGACCTACGAGCCATCAGCCAAGCAGATGATGGAGTTGAGCCATAGCGTGATTTACTTCAAGGTGGGCGAAATTGGATTTGAGAAGACGTGGATGGTAAAGCTCCATAAGAATGCACCTAAGATGAAAATCGTAGATACATCAGAGAGAATAGAATCTGCCAAGACTAAAAGTGGATATGTAGACCCACACACTTGGATGAGTGTAGACAATGCAAAAATCATCTCATATACCATAAGAGATGAACTAAGCATGATGTACCCTGACAAGGCCAAGAAATTCTATGAGAGATGCGAAGCTTTCAACAAGCATCTAGTAGAACTTCGAGACATGTTAAACGCAATATATTTAGGTGTAAGACTCAGAGGAAACAGACAAAGTAGCTTTGTTATTTACCATCCTGTACTCACCTACTTTGCCAGAGAATATGATTTAGAACAATTTGCATTGGAAGATGAGGGCAGAGAGCCTAGCATACAACAAATTCAAAATATAATCAATCTGGCTAAGTCGGAAGAGATTTCTGTTTTATTTGTACAGAAGGAGTTTGCCAATCGCAATATTCAAACTTTCATCAATGCAACTAACGTCAAGCCTATCGAGATTAATCCACTCAGCTACGACTGGGAGGAACAAATGCTACTCATCATGAGAAGCTTAACGAAGGATACGGTTTCGGACAAAGCTGTCCTAAAGGCTAAAGCAAGAAGAAAAGCTGAAAACATTCAGCAATAGCTAGCGGACTAGTAAAATATAAATACAGCAATAACAGAGCTAATCATAAAGTCCAATGATCAAAGTTCAAAATTCGAAGTTAATAGAGATAGAACATCTATCAGCAGGTTACGATCAGAAGCAGGTGCTACAAGACGTAAACCTGACGGTATACAAAGACGATTATCTTGGCATCATCGGTCCCAACGGTGGTGGCAAGACAACCCTCATGCGCCTCATTCTGGGACTGATGAAACCCACAGACGGCAGCATCCGCTTTTATAAAGACGGGGAGGAAGTAAGGGAAATCAGTATGGGATATCTGCCCCAATACAATCATCTCGACAAACAGTTTCCTATCTCCGTTTATGAAGTGGTACTCTCAGGACTCAGCAAGACCAAAAGTCTCTTTTCGAGATACACCCAGGCACAGCACCAGCAGGTACTCGACTGTCTGGAACAGATGCAGCTCACAGAGTTGAAAGACCGCCATATCGCAGCCTTGAGCGGCGGACAACTGCAGCGAGTACTCCTCGCCCGCGCCATTGTTTCGAAACCCGATGTAGTGATACTGGATGAGCCCAACACCTACATCGACCGCCGTTTCCAGAAGCAGATGTACGAGATGCTGGAACAGATCAACCGGGAGTGCGCCATTATCATCGTAAGCCATGATGTAGCCGAAGTGCTCAATAACGTAAAGCACATCGCCTGCGTAAATCATCATCTCCACTACCACGATACGGCAGATATGCCGAGAGAGAAACTGGAAGAGCATTTCTTAAATGTATAGGCTTATTATATAATAATGCCTAAAAAACAGGTGCAAAAATCCATATTATCTCATCTTTTTATTATCTTTGCAACTGGAATGTGCCTTTTTGAAAGGCACAGAGAAAACATTCAGAAACAGAGAAAGCATTCAGAAAGAAATATAATACATTAAAGTTTAAACAATAATGAAACAGTACAGATTAGTGGACAATATCTTCGGATGGGTCGCATTCATCATTGCGGCGTTCACTTATTGTTCCACAATTGAACCGACAGCCAGTTTCTGGGACTGTCCTGAGTTTATTACGACTGCTTACAAGCAGGAGATCGGTCACCCACCTGGGGCACCATTCTTCATGCTTTTAGGCAATTTCTTCACACATTTCGCCAGCGACACTACCCAGGTAGCCAAGATGGTGAACACGATGAGCGCCCTGCTGAGCGCCGTCTGTATCATGTTCCTCTTCTGGACCATCACCCACCTGGCTCGCCGTCTCGTTATCAGCGACTGGAAAGAACTGACTACCAGCAAGCTGATTGCCATCGAGGCATCCGGTATGGTGGGCGCACTCATCTACACCTTCAGCGATACCTTCTGGTTCTCAGCTGTCGAGGGTGAGGTTTATGCGTTCTCTTCTGCCTTTACCGCTGTGGTATTCTGGCTCATTCTGAAGTGGGAAGACCATGCTGACGAGCCCCATAGCGACCGTTGGCTTGTGCTCATCGCCTATATGACCGGTTTGAGTATCGGTGTCCACCTGCTCAACCTGCTCTGTATCCCAGCCATCGTATTGGTTTATTACTACAAGAAGGTGCCACATGCCAACCTCAAGGGCTCGCTCCTGGCGCTGTTCCTTTCATTCCTCGTAGTGGTAGCCGTACTGTATGGTGTGGTTCCAGGTATCATCACCGTAGGCGGCTGGTTCGAGCTGTTCTTTGTCAACACCCTCGGCTGTCCATTCAATACCGGTGAAATCGTATACATCATCTGTCTCGTAGCCTCTGTCATCTGGGGCATCTACGAGACCTGTAATGCATCAGAGAAGAACGAGAAGAAGCAGAATATCGCCTTCGTTCTCGGTTTCGGCATGCTCGGCATCCCATTCTACGGATATGGCTGGACTGCTGCCATTACCGGTATCATCGTGCTGGTTATCCTCTGGTTCGTACTCGGCTACAAGCGCAAGCAGGAAGTAGTAACAGGCGTTGACGAATCTACTGGCATCGCCAAAAAGAAGATGCAGCTCCTGCCGCTCATCTCAGCACGCGTCAAGAACACAGCCTTGCTCTGCATGCTGATGCTGATGATTGGTTATTCCAGCTACGCACTCATCGTAATCCGTTCTTCTGCCAACCCTCCTATGGACCAGAACTCTCCTGAGGACATCTTTACCCTGGGAAGTTATCTGAGCCGCGACCAGTATGGCGACCGTCCTCTGTTCTATGGCCAGGCTTATACATCACAGGTAGCCCTCGAAGTAGACGGTAACATGTGCAAGCCTGTCATGAAAGAAGGCGCACCGGTTTACCAGCGCAAGGAGAAGGCTTCGGCTGATGAGAAGGACTCTTACTTCGTAGTAAGTCACAAGAATAAGTATATCTATGCCCAGAACATGCTCTTCCCTCGTATGTACAGTTCGGCTCATGCCCAGGCATACGAAGACTGGATGGGCGGTGTAGAAGGCACAGAGATTCCTTACGACCGCTGCGGAGAAAGTATCATGGTGAAGATGCCGTCACAGTTTGACAACATCCGCTTCTTCCTCTCTTACCAGTGCAACTTCATGTACTGGCGCTACTTCATGTGGAACTTTGCCGGCCGTCAGAACGACATCCAGGGCAATGGTGAGCCAGAGCACGGCAACTGGATTACCGGTTTCTCATTCATTGATGATTCACTCTATGGCGACCAGAGCAAATTGCCAGACGACCTGAAGGAGAACAAGGGCCACAATGTATTCTACTGCATGCCGCTGATTCTCGGTCTCATCGGACTTTTCTGGCAGGCTTGGTATACCCGCAAGAAGAAGGTAATGAAGAACGGCAAGGAAGAGGAAGTGCTCCTCCCTATCGGAATCCAGCAGTTCTGGATTGTATTCTTCCTGTTCTTCATGACAGGTCTTGCCATCGTCATCTACCTGAATCAGACACCTATGCAGCCACGTGAGCGTGACTATGCTTACGCCGGTTCATTCTATGCATACGCTATCTGGTGCGGTCTCGGCGTACTCGCCATCATCGACATCCTGAAGCGCAAGATGAAGCTCAGCGGTACTGCTGTAACAGCCATCGTAGCAGTCATCACACTTCTCGTACCTATCCAGATGGCATCACAGACCTGGGATGATCACGACCGCTCAAACCGTTATACCTGCCGTGACTTCGGTCAGAACTACCTGATGTCACTCCAGGAGAAGGGAAACCCTATCATCTTTACCAATGGTGATAACGATACCTTCCCACTCTGGTACAACCAGGAGGTAGAAGGCGTAGGAACAGATGCCCGCGTATGTAACCTGAGCTACCTGCAGACCGACTGGTATATCGACCAGATGATGCGTCCTGCATACAACTCACCATCTGTGCCAATCACCTGGCCACGTCTCGACTTCTGTTCAGGTACCAACGAATATGTATCTGTTGAGCCTGAGGCAAAGAAGCAGATTCTCGACTTCTACAAGCAGGATCCAGAGAATGCCAAGAAGCAGTTTGGTGCCGAACCGTTCGAGCTCAAGAACATCCTGAAGAACTGGGTACGCAGCAAGAACCCTGACATGCACTTCATCCCTACGGATACCCTCTATGTCACCATCGACAAGGAGGCTGTAAAGAAGAGCGGCATGATGATGGCATCAGATTCTATTCCAGATAAGATGGTCATCTCTCTTGCCGGCAAGAGCGCACTCTACAAGAACGACCTCATGATGCTCGAAATGCTGGCACAGTGCAACTGGACCCGTCCGCTCTACGTAGCACTCACCGTAGGCGAAGAGAACTATATGAACCTCGGTGACAACTTCGTACAGGAGGGACTTGTGAACCGTATCACTCCGTTCACCACCAACAAGCCAGGTGCCAAGAACTTCGATACAGAGAAGGCTTATCACAACATCATGACCCGATTCAAGTTCGGCAACCTGAAGCAGAAGGGACTCTACATCGACGAGACAACCATGCGTATGTGTTATACCCACCGTCGCCTGCTCGCCCAGACAGCCCTCCAACTCATCGCCGAAGGCAAGAAACAGAAGGCTATCAACATCCTGAAGAAGGCTGATACCGAGATTCCTGCCTACAATGTTACGCTCGACTACATGAGCGGTGGCTTGGATATGGCTCGCGGCTGGCTGATGACCGGTCAGAAAGCCAAGGGCAAGGAATATATAGAAGCGGTATGGAAGAATGCTTCACAATACCTCAACTACTATCTCTCGCTGCCAAACGACCGTTTCCTCCAGGCAGAGCACGACTGCATCCGTCAGATCATGATCATGCAGAGCATCTGCGAGGCTGCCGGAATGGTTAGTCCACAGTTGGAGCAGAAGTATGAGAAGCAGCTCAACAACCTCTACCGTCTCTATCATGGCAGAGGTGGCAGAATGCCGGAAGGCAATCAGTAAAAAATAGAAAAAAGTTTGGTGTCGCGAAACACGACACCAAACTTTTCATTATTCATATAAACCTGTTTTATCCATGTTCATAGAGCAACCAGCCAAATGGCTCAGATGGTTATATCCAAAGGCCATCTGGAGAATGGACAAGAAAGACCATTCTGTCTATCTTACATTTGATGACGGTCCAATTCCAGAGTCAACTCCATTCATCTTAGAGACCCTGAGAAAGTACAATATCAAGGCTACTTTCTTTATGGTAGGCGAGAATGTATTGCGCCATCATGACCTCTACAACCAGATTGTGGCAGAGGGTCATCAGGTTGGCAACCATACATTCAATCATATCGGTGCCTTCAAGCACCGCGTCATCTCCTACGTGCTCAACACCAATAAGGCGAACGACATCATCCATGCCCATCTCTTCCGTCCACCTCACGGCTGGATGCGACCAAGTGAGTATTGGTGGCTGCACCGCACTTACAAGGTCATCATGTGGGACGTGGTGACGCGCGACTATTCCAAATGGATGACGGCAGAAGATGTGGTGAACAATGTGAAGCGGTATGCCCGCAATGGCAGCATCATCACCTTCCACGACTCGCTGAAGAGCATTGAAAAGCTGAAGACAGCGCTCCCTCAGGCCATAGAATGGCTCATGGAACAGGGGTATGAATTTAAGACTTTTGAATAAGAAGCTGTTATTTGCAAACAGGAACAGCCCAATAAACACAGACAAGAAATGAGCAAAAGAATCAACAGTTATCAGGCAGTAGCTGCATTTGTAAGAGGTTTCTTCGAAGCTTACGCACGTGGCATTATCGATGCTACCATCGAAGGCAATGACTTCAGCAAGAAGAACGACCCGAAACAGATCAAGCAGATGATGCTGGAGCACTATGGCGAGGTAAACCAATACTTCTTCGACATCATGTTCTCAACCCTCGTACGCCTCAACTACAAGACTGCCGAGGAAGCCAACGAGCGCATGAAGAAGAACTTCGACAGCATGAAACAGGCTGACCCGACCTTTGAGCCAACCATGCTCGACTACCTGCGCATAGCCTGCAAATCGAACCAGCTTTACAAGGCGATGGAGTCAGAATACAAGCGCAACTTCACCTGGCTTCTTCAAGGCAAGTTTACCACTCTTGAAGAACATGTACGCGATTACACCCATGGCATTCTCATCAGTCTCGCCGACGAGCCGATGGCAATCCATCTCCTGGTCCGCATCATTGTGAAGGCATACGCAGCCGGACTGAAGTGTGGCAGCAAGGAGGGCGAGCAGCACCAGCTCCACATGCCTACCCTTCACGGCATGTTGCTGAACAATGTCAACATCCTGCTCAACGAGACTCCGCTCAAGAGCAGCACCGAAGATCCTGTTGCCCTCTTCAAGGAGGCATGCAAGAATGAAGAAGAAAACATCAACGTTCTTTTCAACACATTAAACGATGCGATGAAAGAACTGGCAGAAGAATAAGAGAAAAGCATCATTGATGACGAGCACAGCACCAGATTCGAGAACCATCCGACTCCATATAGCGTAGAATCTCGTTATTCACTTCTTGGCGAATGGAGAGCATGGATTCTCGGTCCCAATCCACAGTAAAGTCAAGGTCTATATCTACCGAGAGTCTTGGCAGTTGGAAAACGGTGAGATTGATGGCTATACCACCTTTCAGCACAAGAGATTTATGTTAGAGTAAACTTTCCACAAGTTGTGGCAGAGTTCCCAGATATGAAAGGGCTTTCATACAGAAACTTGAAGTATATCAGACAATGGTATCAGTTTTATAATGAGCAACTTACAATTTGACAACAAGCTGTTGCCAAATTAGACGAAGTAAATGTGCAATAACTTGTTGCACAATTACAAGAAGGATGTCTAAGCTCATGCCTGAAAACATACAGAGCCAATTGCCTACAATAGAAGACATTGAAGCAACACTTTCTGATATAAAGGAAACTAAGGATTTCAAAAAAGGTAATGATATGAAAAATAAAGATAATATACCGCAGTTCGTGAATAGCGACTCCTTCATGGCAGACAAGAACTATGTGAAGTGATTGTCTGACCTGAAGAAACGTTTCCGCATGGCACAACTTAAAGCTGCTGTCAAAGTGAATACGGAAATGCTCAAATTCTACTGGAGTTTGGGCGAGGACATTTGCGAGAAGCAGAAACAATACAAGTGGGGTGCAAAAGTTGTAGATAGGCTTAGCCTTGATATGCGTTCGGAAATTCCTCAGAGTGAGGGATTTTCAAGACCTTTACCATGTAAAACGCTGGTTTGCGTTCTATTCAAGTCAAATTGAAAGAGGATGTGTCATAAGTTTATGATTCACCCTCTTCTATTTGTTGAAAGAGATAGAATATGTTGCTTGAAGAGATAGGATATGTTGTTGGAAGAGACAGAATAAGTTGTTGGAAGAGATAGGATATGTTGTTGAGACAGTCAGTATCTTCGGTCGCACAACAGCTGTTGTGCGCTTGCATAACAGCTGATATGCGCATGCACAACACCTGTTGTGCATGCGGTAGTCAACTGTTATACACCAACTATTATCCAGACTTATGACACACCCTCTTACAGGAAGTGGATAATGCAACAACCTCAATGCCAATGAACGAACATTGCTTGAAATAAAACAGGAAGCCTTTTGTCGTATCTTTGCCGATAGTTACCAAATGGTGAACAGCGGGGTGAACACTTGCCCCAAGCATTCACCTTTTCGGCTCTGGGGTGAACCCTAGTAAAAAGAACTTTGTATATACAGTGCATGCTAGAAATATAAGAATCTCTATTATAATGGGTTATGGGGTATTTTTAACACATTATTAACGCTAAAGGTTGGCATCGGGGTTCACCCTTCACCGACTTCATCGCCAAGAGCAGAGGATGACTATTCGCAGCAGGATACCGCCCCCGACCTGCCCTTCTACGGGTGGGTAGGGTAAGTAAGGGGAGAGTACTTTCTAAGAGTTTCCTTATGTAAAGGTTCGTTTACTATAGGAAAGATATAGTATATATATAGACTCCCAGAAAAAGCGATTTCCTACTCACCCTAGTTACCCCCCGGCCGTAAACAAGATAGTTACGATGCCTAAGTATCATATTTACGGATGGTATTTAAGTCGCACACGGATCTCACAGATCTCACGGATCTTCTTCGTTGCAAGCAACGGTACTCACTAAGCCTCACAGCCAAAACTCCAAAGGAGCCAAAATCCGTGAGATCCGTGTGCGAAAATTCAACTTTCTTCTACAATTTCCAACAAGTTTCTGCTTATCGTAAATCAATCCTCGCTGAGGAGTTTCTTGATTTCCTCATCAGTCTTGGTGAGTTTGTCTTTACAGAGTTTCACCAAAGTTTTGGCACGTTTCAACTGCTCGGAGAGCTGATCAATATCGAGTTCATCATTCTCCATTCTTTCTACGATTTCTTCAAGCTCTCTTACGGCTTGTTCGTATTTCATTTCTTCTTTTTCCATAATCCTATTTTAGTTAAGAGTTAATAGTTTATAGCGGCTTCGCCGTTTAGCCAGATAGGTATAAACTATTAACTATAAATTATAAACTATTATTCAACTTTTGCCTTCACGCTGCCCTCGGCAAACCTCGTTTCGATGATGTCGCCAGACTTCAGTTGCGAGGCAGAACGGATACTTTTGCCATCTTTCAGCGTGATGCTGTAGCCACGTTTCAGCAACAATTCGGGGTCTTGTGCCTGAATGCGCTGGGAAAGAAGCTGCAGACGATGACTCTCGTTGAGCATTTTTCTTTCCAATATCGGCTGAATATTCTGAGAAAGAATCTCGAAATGGCGCTGGGATTCCGATAGTTTCGACTGGACATTTGTGCTTAAACGGCTCATCAAGCGGTCGAGATAGGCTCCCTGCTTCGTCTTCACCAGTGAAAACTGGACAGGAATCGTGTTGCTCAATCTGTCGAGCCTCATCTTCTCTACCTGCAGACGGTGCTTCACATTCTGCACGATAGCCTCTTGCGCATTCACCACACGGGCATAAACCTCAGTAAGATGATTAACGAGGAAGGCGGCAGCGGCTGTCGGTGTCTTTACACGCTGGAAAGAAATCATATCCAGCACACTCTCGTCCCTTTCATGTCCTATTCCCGTAATGATAGGCAGCGGGAAGTTTGCCACATTCTCGGCTAGCGCCAGGGTGTCGAAACCCGAGAGATCGCTCGTAGCGCCACCGCCTCGGATGATGACTACGCAGTCAAACTGTTCCCATTCGGCATTGATACTGTCGAGAGCAGCTATCACACTCTGCTCTACCCCCTCGCCCTGCATCGTAGCCGGAAAGAGGCGGGTTTGAAACTGCAGACCATAATCGTTATCGGCAAGCTGGTTGCAGAAATCACCATAACCTGCTGCCGTAGCACTGGAAATGACGGCGATGCGCTGGCAGAACATCGGGAGTGCCAACTCCTTCTGCAGTTCGAATACGCCCTCTGCTTTCAGCGTATTGATGATTTCCAACCTCTTGCGCGCCATATCGCCCATCGTATAGTTAGGGTCAATATCATCTACTATCCAGGAGAAGCCATAGTTCTCATGAAACTGCGCGTGTACCTTGAGCAGTAGTTTCATTCCGGCATGAATGCGCTGTCCGGTGATGCGCTCGAAATTCGGTTTGATGAACATCCATCGGTTTCGCCAGCAGGAGGCATGCGCCTTGGCAATGGGCGTATTAGACCGCTCATCCTTCTCGATGAGTTCCAGATAGCAGTGCCCGCCGTATCCCTCGCGAGCCTCGGAGAGTTCCGCTTCCACCCAATAGCTGTCGGGCAAGGACATCGAAATGACGTCGCGGACCATGGAGTTCAATTCATAGAGAGATAACCTTTGCTTCATATATTGCTCTTCACTCTAAATTCTTCACTCTTCGTTCTTCACTTTTCACTTACTTCATCGCTTTTCCCGTCTGATAAGCCTTCCAGAAATCAGGCACACCATATCCGAATACATTATCGGGATGATGCTGATTATTACCAGCCAATCTCACGAGTTTCATAATCTGCTTAGCCGTCTTCTGAGGCAAAGCCTGCCAGAGACACGCTACCATTCCGGCGATGAGCGGAGAAGAGAAAGACGTTCCGTTATCATTGATGATATTTCCACGGCCCGTAATCACACAGGTGGGACTTCCGTAAGCCATCACATCAGGCTTGATTCTGCCGTCAGCAGTAGGTCCCACGGCACTGAAAGCCGCATTCTCGCCCATTTCGTTTACGCTGCCCACGGTAAGGATATTGCGTGCATCGGCAGGGAAATTGATTTTCTTCCAGCTTCCCATTCCGTCGTTTCCTGCAGAATTGACACAGATGATTCCCTTGTCAGCACACATCGAAGCGGTGCGGGAGATGAGGGTAGAATTACCGTCCTGCTCATAATAATGATGGTTGGTAGACGCATCATCGAAGCCATGATAGCCTAACGAAGAGTTGATGACATCCACGCCGCAACTGTCAGCATATTCAGCCGCAAAAGCCCAGTAATCCTCTTCTGCCAGACTCTCTGTGCGCTCATCTTCACAGCGCACCAGCAGATATTGAGCCTCAGGCGCCACTCCCACGAATCTTTCGGGTTCGTTGGCAGCCATCGTAGAAAGCACCATCGTTCCATGCTCCATCTCGGCGAAAATATTCTTGGATTGAGGAACCACAAAGTCCCTAATGCCCGCCAATCTGATATTATGCAGCGCCGGAATCTTATCCACATTCATGAATCCGCCGTCGAAGACAGCAATCATCATTCCTTTGCCCAAATGTCCGGTTCCATGCAACCGCTTGCCGTTGAGCGACTGGATCTGCGCATCGGCAGCACCATATTCACCTACTCCACCAGTCCAATCGTTCAATCCCCTGCGAACGCTACTTCTGACGCGCTGACTGACAGAATCGGGAGCAGAGAAGACCTTCATCTTCCGGGTGATGAAATCGAGATCATCCAGTTTCCGTAGTTCCTTCTCCTTATGAATGCGGACCAGCAGGGTATTGTTCCACTTGCTTTTGCCCACAATCTCGATGCCTGCCTCGCTTACAGCTTGCTCATAAGCAGGAGCTATAGGCAGATCAGTAACATCGATGGGCAGATTCTGCCTCTTTCTGCGCTCTATGGAACGGGGAGAGAGAAAATCTGCAGGGCGACTTACCGAGAAGGGAGTGTGACTGAGATCTTTGTCTCTGAGATAAAGACGATACATCATACACTTGCCTCCCGGATACGACACCATATCGGTTTCGGCGATGCGGGGCAACCGCATCAGTTGCTCAAAATTGCTAACCCTGTCTTCGCGAGCAAACAAAGAAAGAGCGGTCATTAAAAATGCATAAAGCATCAAAAATTTTTTCATCATTATATCGGTAGTCCGGTTTGTTATTGTCGTTGCTGCAATATTTTTGTATTGCATTTGTTAATGAGTTGAATTGTTTATTCTGAAGTGCAAAAGTACAGAAATTGTACGAAAACACCAAAGGAAAAGGGAAGTTTTTATCATGAAATGCAAGTTTTTCTCATATATATAATAAGGTATCAGATATTTTTTGTACTTTTGCAGACAAGTAGCCGCTGCAATTGCATTCTGAAAAAAGCAGGGCGAGCGGCTATGAGGAAAAAACAGATATAAATGGAAAATAAACAAGCGACATTAGAATTAGGTACGAAGCCGGTGGGCAAGCTGCTCGTTCAGTATGCCTTGCCAGCGATGATTGCGATGACCGCCGCCTCACTCTACAACATCGTTGACCGCGTATTCATCGGTCAGGGTGTGGGAGCCATGGCCATCTCAGGTCTCGCCATCACCTTCCCCTTCATGAACCTCACCGCCGCTTTCGGAGCCGGTGTGGGCGTAGGAGCGTCTACTGCCATCAGCGTGAAGTTGGGACAAAAAGACTATGCCACAGCGCAAAACATTCTGGGTAATACAATTTCTCTGAATCTCATCATCGGTATCGGACTGAGCATCATCTGTCTGCTCTTCCTCGACCCTATCCTGAGATTCTTCGGAGCCAGCGACCAGACGCTCATCTATGCCCACGAGTATATGGTCATCATCCTGCTGGGCAATGTGGTGAGCCACATGTATTTCGGCATGAACGCCCTGCTCCGAGCCGCGAGCAAACCCAAGCAGGCGATGTACGCCACCATCTTCACGGTGGTGATGAACGTGATACTGGATGCGCTCTTCATCCTCGTCTTCAAATGGGGAATACAGGGTGCCGCCATCGCCACCATCCTTTCGCAGCTGATGGCGCTGATGTGGCAAATCAAGCTCTTCAGCAACAAGAATGAGCTGCTCCACTTCAAGAAAGGCATCTACAAACTGAAGAGGAAGCTCGTGGATAATATCCTTGCCATCGGCATTTCGCCTTTCCTGATGAACGTGTGCGCCTGCATCATCGTCATCTTCATCAACAACCAGCTGGTACGGTTCGGAGGCGACCTCTCCGTGGGAGCCTACGGAATAGCCAATGGTATTGCGATGGTGTTCGTGATGTTCGTATTCGGCGTAAACCAGGGAATGCAGCCTATCGCCGGCTACAATTACGGAGCCCAGAAACTGGACCGACTGATGCGCGTATTGAACCTGAGCATCATTGCCGCCACCGCCATTATGGTAACGGGCTGGCTGATAGCGATGTTCCTGCCTTACTACTGCGCGAGAATGTTTACTACCGATAAGCATCTGATAGACCTGGGCATCAAGGCTATCAGAGTGGTGATGTTCTGCTTCCCGGTCATCGGGTTCCAAATGGTTATCACCAACTTCTTCCAGTGCATCGGAAAGGTGAAGATCAGTATCTTCCTCTCCTTGTCGAGACAGTTGCTCATCCTCCTGCCGCTCCTGGCTTTCCTGCCGATGATATGGGACATTGATGGAGTATGGTACAGTATGCCTATCTCCGACTTCTCAGCCGCAGTCATCGCTGCCATCGTAATGTCATGGTACATGAACAAGCTGAAAAGACAACACCAAGAACAGCTAAAAGTTAATAGTTAATAGCAGCTTCGCCGTTTAGCAAGATTGCCCTATAAACTATAAATTATAAACTATAAATTATGAATAAGATTATCATAAACGTGGGTCGCCAGATAGGTAGCGGCGGCCATATCATCGCCGAGAAGCTGGCTGAGGATTTCGGTTGCAAATGTTACGACCGTGAGCTGCTGAATCTTGCCGCCAAGGAGAGTGGATTCTCTGAGAAATTCTTCGAGCAGAACGATGAGCAGAAGGGATTCTTCAAGTCTCTCTTCCATACTCATCTGCCCTTCCTGAGCGATAACAATTTCTATCACAACGACTTCTCGCAGGAAGGTCTGTACAAGTTCCAGAGCGACGCTATCAGAAAGGCTGCCGATGAGGGCAACTGCGTGTTTGTGGGCAGAACCGCCGACTATGTGCTGCGTGATTACAAGAATGTGATTAATATCTTCATCACCGCCAACATCGACGATCGCATCAAGGCAGTATGCAAGCGAAAGGACATCGACAGAGCCTCCGCCCGCAAGTTCATCGAAAGCCACGAGGAGCAGCGCGCCTCTTACTACGATTACTATACAGGCAAGAAGTGGGGACACAGCGAGAGCTACGACCTCTGCATCAACAGCAGCCATCTGGGAATCGAAGAAACAGAGAAGTTTATCGCAGAATTTATCAGAAAGAAGTTCGGACTTAGTGATTAATTATTAGTGATTAGTGATTTATTTTAGGGACATAAAATATTAAACATCATATAAATGAAGAAGATTATGCTTTTGGGCTCAGGCGAACTGGGCAAAGAATTTACCATCGCCGCAAAGCGAGCAGGACAGTACGTCATCGCTTGCGACAAGTATGACAATGCACCAGCCATGCAGGTAGCCGACGAGCGAGAAGTGTTCTCGATGCTCGATGGCGACGCATTGACCGCAGTGGTAGAGAAACATCACCCAGACATCATCGTGCCTGAGATTGAAGCTATCCGCACCGAGCGACTCTTCGACTTCGAGAAGGAGGGCATCCAGGTTGTGCCTTCTGCCCGTGCCGTAAACTACACCATGAACCGCCGTGCCATCCGCGACCTTGCCGCCAAGGAACTGGGTCTGCGCACCGCCAAGTATTTCTATGCCAAGACCTTCGAGGAGTTTAAGAACGCTGCCGATGAAATCGGTTTCCCATGCGTAGTGAAACCTCTGATGAGTTCAAGCGGCCATGGTCAGAGCTATGTTCACAACGATGATGAACTGAAGGAGGCTTACAAGGAGGCAATGGAAGAAGGTCGTGGCGACGTGAAGGAAGTAATCATCGAGGAATTTATCGACTTCGATTCTGAGTTCACCCTGCTCACCGTCACCCAGAAAGACGGTCCTACCCTCTTCTGTCCACCTATAGGCCACGTACAGAAGGGCGGCGACTACCGCGAGAGTTGGCAGCCATTCCAGATTCCTGAAGAGGCTTTGAAGAAGGCTGAGCACATTGCCGGCGAAGTAACCAAGGCATTGACAGGTGCCGGTCTCTGGGGCGTAGAGTTCTTCCTGAGCAAGCAGGGCGAGGTTATCTTCTCTGAGTTGAGTCCTCGTCCACACGATACAGGTATGGTAACCCTTGGTCACACCACCAACCTGAGCGAGTTTGAGCTCCACTTCCGTGCCGTGATGGGCTTGCCTATCGCCGGAATCCATCTGGAGCACATCGGCTGTTCTGCCGTCATCCTCTCGCCAGAGGAAAGCACCGAGCCATTAAACTACAATATGCTCGATGCGCTGAAGGAAGACCATACCCGCATCCGTATCTTCGGCAAGCCAGAGGCTCACGTAGGCCGCCGCATGGGCGTCGTACTCTGCTACGGCGAGAAGGGCGATGACCTCAACCAGCTCCGCGACAAGGCAAAGCGCCTGGCAAAAACCGTATTGGGAACCGACCCATACATGAAGAAATAAGACATGAAAGAATTAGGAAGAATTATCACATTACCCAAGATATTCGACCCTAGAGGCAACCTGACAGTGGCAGAGGGAGAGACGCATATTCCCTTTGCCATTGCCCGTACCTACTGGACCTATGATGTTCCGGGCGGAGAAAGTCGCGGTGGCCATGCTCACAAGAAATGCCAGGAATTCATCATAGCAGCCAGCGGTTCCTTTTCGGTAACACTGGATAATGGAGAACAGAAGAAGACCTATCATCTTAACCACCCTTGGGAGGGACTGTTCGTAGATGTCAATATCTGGCGAACACTGGATGATTTCTCTTCCGGCTCATTGTGTCTGGTTCTGGCTTCCCACAAGTTTGAGGAAGAAGACTACATACGCGAATATGACGAATATCTCAGATTCATCAGTTCATCCCAAAGTCCTAATCTCTCAAAGACCGAGAATCAATAACGCTAAAAATCATGTTTGAGATCAGAAAATACAACGATGCAGACAAGGAAGTCTGGAATGCCTATGTAGAACATGCACGCAACGCCACCTTCCTTCTCAACCGCTCCTACATGGATTATCACAGCGACCGTTTCCATGACCATTCGCTCATGATTTTCCACAACAACAAGCTCTATGCCTTACTCCCTGCCAATGAGGACGGAGATGTTTTCTATTCTCATCAGGGACTCACCTATGCCGGACTGCTCACTACCGGACACGCCTCAGCAGAAAATATCTGTCAGGTTTTCGTTGCCATCAACACATACCTGAAGCAGGCAGGTTTCCGGAAGTGCATCTACAAACCGATACCCTGGATTTACCAGCAACTGCCAGCCGAAGAAGACCTCTATGCTCTCTTCAAGGAATGCCGGGCGCAAATCTGCGCCAGAAACATTGCGGCTGTCATCGACCTGAAGCATCCACTGAAATGGTATAATATCAGAAAATCGGGCGCAAGGAAAGCTCTGGGAAAAGGAATCTTCATTGAAGAAAGTGAGGATTACGAAACGTTTTGGAGCATTTTAACCGAAAACCTGATGAATACCTATCAGGCTCATCCTGTTCATACCTTGCAAGAGATGAGCAGACTGAAAACATCTTTCCCTGACAATATCAAACTGTATGTTGCCCGAGAAGAATCTGGCAAGATGCTAGGCGGAACCGTTCTGTACATCAGCAGAAAAGTGGTTCACACGCAGTATATTTCCGCATCAGAAGAGGGAAAAAAGGCGCATGCACTCGATGCTTTGTTTCTGAATCTCATTAATATAAGGTATAAGGATTTTGATTATTTCGATTTCGGAACATCTAATGAAGAAGGAGGAAAGGTGCTCAACACCAGCCTCATCTACCAGAAAGAAGGTTTCGGAGGAAGAGGCGTGGTTTACGACACCTATGAATGGACAGTATAAAGAGAAATCCCGAAGTTCACACGATAGTGAGTTTCGGGATTTCTGCCTTTTACAAGAGTATAACTGTCACACCACGAGCAGCTTGCGCACCCATAACCAGAGCCTGCTCGATATCGGCAGTCTTGGAAGGACCACTGATGAAAGTACCGAAATTGTACTTCGGATCCATCTCAATACAGGCATAAGCCTCATGCATATTGTTCACAATCTTCTTTTTTTCGAGGAATATCACAAGGTATTCCGAGATGAAAAGCACCGCTTTCTCCTTCATGGTCTGAGGAATCCAGACGCAGCCATTCTCGGCAACCCCCACTTCACCACGAACAATACCCACATCAGTACCATTCAGGTCATTAGCCTCAGTCACCGTATCAGGATTCTTCTGGGCAATCGTGATTTCTGGCAGATGAGAGGCAAAGACCTTGGCTTCCGGATAAGCCTTCTTCACCAGCTCATCCAGACTCTCACCCTCCTTCGCCTCTATCACATGGCCACCTACCGATTCCGTCATCTCAATAAACTGTTTCAGCGTATCCTCATACTGGATACCCTTCACATCTACGGCAGGCATATCGAATTGAACATGCGTATTCTTGCGCAACTTGTTCAGGAAATCTTCTTTCTTCATTTTACTTTTCCCTCCTTCCATAATTGATGAAAACTCTTCTTTGCAAACTCAGGCATAGCGTGACCGATGCCCCAGGCATTCCAATTGCTGAAGTGCGTGCAGCATTCAGGAACCAGATTGACAAGCGGAGCAAACTTCAGGGCAGTGGTGTAGAGCGCAGGACGGTCGAAGAGATACTTCATACCATTCGACATCGCCTTCTTCACAGGATCAGCCTTGCCCAACTTCTCCAGACTCTGGCGCCAGACATAAATCTGAGAACCCGGTCCTACCTTGGAAGGACAGACATTATCGCATGACAAGCACAAAGTACATGCCGAAACATTATCGCTGTACTTCTGAGGATTCTTCAGCATACCCAGGTTCACACCGATAGGACCCGGAATAAAATAGGTGTAGCTGTAACCACCCGAACGGCGATAAACCGGACAGGTATTCATGCAGGCACCGCAGCGCATACACTTCAACGTCTGCCAGTGGTCCTTATCAGCGAGAATGTCGCTTCTGCCGTTATCCACCAATACCACATGCATCTCAGCACCCGGACGAGCCTGACGGAAATGAGAAGTGAAGGCGGTAGTAGGCTGACCAGTACCGCAGCGGCAAAGCAGGCGCTGGAATACAGCCAAAGACTTATAATCAGGAACCAGTTTCTCAATACCCATCGCTACGATATGGAGCTTAGGCATGGAAGTGGTCATATCCGCATTACCCTCGTTGGTGCAAACCACGCAATCGCCGGTAGCAGCCACACCGAAGTTACAGCCAGTCATACCTGCTCCGGCTTCCATAAACTGGTCGCGGAGATGATGACGGGCACAGCGGGTCAGATAAGTAGGATCATAGTTGCCGATTTCCTTGGAGATTCCCTTCTCCTCGAACATCTTTCCTACCTCCTCACGCTTCAGGTGGATGGCAGGCATCACGATATGGCTAGGCTTCTGACCCAGAAGCTGGATGATGCGCTCACCCAGGTCGGTCTCCACCACGTCAATGCCGTGCTGCTCCAGATAAGGATTCATCTCGCACTCCTCGGTGAGCATTGACTTCGACTTCACCATCTTCTTCACGTTATGGTCTTTCAGAATACCGAGCACAATCTCATTGAATTCCTGCGCATCCTTTGCCCAGTGAACCTTTACCCCGCAGCTCTCCAGATTCTTGGAAAACATATCGAGATAATCGGCAAGATGGGTAATTGTGTGCATCTTGATTTCAGACGCATGCTCGCGGAGATCTTCCCACTCAGGAAGTCCCTGCGCCATTCTATCTCTTTTCTGACGAACAGACCAGAAGGTAGCATCGTGCCAGGTGGTCTTCTCTACATTCTGCGTAAACTTCGCAGCTCTCTTGGAATGTTCTGTACTCATAGTCCTGCAGCTAATATTTGAACAACATGAATAAACTTGATCGGCATCTTCTCCTTCTTGGCGATTCCCGCCATGTGCATCAGGCAGGAAGAATCCGGACCCGTTACATACTCAGCACCTGTAGCCATGTGGCGCTTGATCTTGTCCTCGCCCATACGGGTAGAAACGGCAGGTTCCTCAATAGAGAACATACCGCCGAATCCGCAGCACTCATCCTTACGCTCCGGTTCGTGGATGGTAATACCTTCCACCATATTTAATAAGTCAATGATTTTGTTGAAAGGCTTGATGTGGCGCTCAGAAGGAGATGACAATCCCAGTTCGCGCACACCGTGGCAACTGTTGTGTACACTCACCACATGCGGGAACTTGCCCGGCACATGATCCACCTTCAGCACATCGTGAAGGAACTCCACAACATCCATGATTTTCTTTGAGGAAATACACTCGTGCTTACCCTCAAGGATTTTAGGATAATACACCTTTACGTAAGCAGCACATGAGGCAGAAGGAGCTACGATATAATCGTAATCCTTGAACAGCTCATCAAATGTCTCTATGACCTTCTCCGACTTGTCCTGAAAACCGGCATTAGCCATTGGCTGGCCGCAGCAAGTCTGTTTTTCGGGATAACCCACGTCTAGTCCGTAATGCTTAAGCAACTTGTATGTAGCCACACCCGCTTCAGGGTAAAGGGCATCCACATAACAAGGGACGAATAATCCGACTTTCATTGTTGTTATATTTATCTTGTTTGCTATTTGTTTATTCTTTTTCTACATGACTAAAAGCCGCTGCAAAAGTAACAAAAAAATAGTAATAATAAAAGATTTTAGGGAAGAAATTATGAGATTTGATGTTATTTAACTGTAAAGAATTGCAGAAAATTTGGAATAATCAAATAAATAGCGTAACTTTGCATCTAGAAATAGTGTGTCTACCATTTGTGAACTAACGCAAATGCAGTTTAGTTGCTAAAAACATAAATACCAAGACATATAAAGAACAAACTTATAGTTATATTTAATGATGAAGAAACAGCTTAAGAAAGTCCTCGTTCTGGGTTCCGGTGCTTTGAAGATCGGCCAGGCAGGTGAGTTTGACTATTCCGGTTCGCAGGCTCTCAAGGCTTTGCGCGAGGAGGGTATTAGTTCCGTCCTCATTAATCCAAACGTTGCTACAATTCAGACAAGTGAAGGTATTGCTGACAAGGTTTATTTCTTGCCGGTGACACCTTTTTTTGTAACTGAAATTATCAAGAAGGAGCGCCCAGACGGCATCATGCTGGCTTGGGGTGGACAGACGGGTTTGAACGTTGGTACAGAACTTTACCTCAACGGTGTGCTCAAGGAGTATGGTGTGGATGTGTTGGGTACTTCGGTAGAGGCTATCATGAACACGGAAGACCGCGATCTCTTCGTAAAGGAGCTTAACAAGGTTGACCTCAAGGTTCCAGTAAGCCACGCTTGCGAGAACATGGAGGAGGCTGTGGCTGCGGCACGCAACATCGGCTACCCTATCATGATCCGTTCTGCCTATGCGCTGGGTGGTCTCGGTTCTGGTGTCTGCAAGACCGAAGAGGAGTTTAAGGAGATTGCTGAATCTGCCTTCACTTTCGCACCTCAGGTGCTTGTTGAGGAGAGCTTGAAGGGATGGAAGGAGATTGAGTTCGAGTGCATCCGTGATGCTAACGACCGTTGCTTCACCGTTGCCTCTATGGAAAACTTCGACCCACTGGGTATTCACACAGGTGAATCTATCGTGGTGGCTCCAACCTGTTCTCTTACCGACGAGCAGGTGAAGATGTTGCAGGACATCGCCGTGAAGTGCGTCCGTCACCTCAACATCGTGGGTGAGTGCAACATCCAGTATGCTTTCAACGCTGAGACCAACGACTACCGTATCATCGAGATCAATGCTCGCTTGAGCCGTTCTTCTGCCCTCGCATCTAAGGCTACCGGTTATCCGCTCGCCTTCGTTGCTGCCAAGATTGCCCTCGGTTATACGCTCGACCAGATTGGTGAGATGGGTACTCCTAACTCAGCTTATGTGGCTCCATCACTCGACTATATGATCTGTAAGATTCCTCGTTGGGACCTTACCAAATTTGCCGGTGTAAGCCGCAAGATTGGTTCTTCCATGAAGTCTGTAGGCGAAATCATGTCTATCGGCCGTTCATTCGAGGAGATGCTCCAGAAGGGTCTCCGTATGATTGGTCAGGGAATGCATGGTTTCGTAGGCAACGACCACACCAAGTTTAATAACTTGGATGAGGAACTTTCTAACCCTACCGACCTCCGTATCTTCGCCATCGCCCAGGCTTTGGAGGAAGGTTACACCATCGAGCGCATCGAGGAGTTGACCAAGATTGATCCTTGGTTCATCGAGCGCATGAAGAATATCGTAGATTACAAGCACAAGCTTTCTGAATATAATACTCTGGAGGAGATTCCTGCCGAGGTATTGCGCGAGGCTAAGGTATTGGGCTTCTCTGACTTCCAGATTGGCCGCTTCGTATTGAAGACCAAAGATACCAACATGGAGAAGGAGGTGCTGGCTGTTCGTGCCCTGCGCAAGAAGCAGAACATTCTTCCTGCCGTAAAGCGCATCCCTACTGTGGCAAGCGAGCATCCTGACCTCACCAACTATCTCTACATGACATACGCTGTAGAGGGTTACGACATCAACTACTACAAGAACGAGAAGTCTGTCATCGTTCTCGGTTCGGGTGCTTACCGCATCGGTTCTTCCGTAGAGTTCGACTGGTGTTCAGTAAACGCCATCAATACAGCCCGCAAGTTGGGTTACAAGTCAATCATGATCAACTACAACCCGGAGACCGTATCTACCGACTACGATATGTGCGACCGTCTCTACTTCGATGAGCTTTCATTCGAGCGTGTACTCGATGTCATCGACCTGGAGTCACCACGTGGTGTGATTGTTTCTGTGGGTGGTCAGATTCCAAACAACCTGGCTATGAAGCTTCATCGCCAGTCTGTGCCAATCCTGGGTACATCTCCTGTCAACATCGACCGTGCCGAGAACCGCGGTAAGTTCTCTGCCATGCTCGATAAGTTGGGTATCGACCAGCCTAAGTGGAGCGCCCTCACATCAATGGAGGATGTCCAGAAGTTCATCGACGAGGTAGGCTATCCTGTTCTCGTTCGTCCTTCCTACGTTCTTTCCGGTGCAGCCATGAACGTTTGCCACGATGATGATGAGTTGCGTCGCTTCCTGGAGGCAGCTTCTGAGGTTTCTAAGGAATACCCAGTAGTTATCTCTCAGTTTATGACAGAGACCAACGAGATTGAGTTCGATGGTGTTGCCCAGAACGGTGAGATTGTAGAGTATGGTATTTCAGAGCACGTAGAGTATGCTGGTGTTCACTCTGGTGACGCAACCATGACCTTCCCTGCCCAGCAGATTTCCTTCGCTACAGCCCGTCAGATCAAGAAGATTTCACGTGCCATCGCCAAGGAGCTCAACATCTCTGGTCCTTTCAATATCCAGTACCTGGCTAAGGGTCGTGATGTAAAGGTAATCGAGTGTAACCTCCGTGCATCCCGTTCGTTCCCATTCGTGAGCAAGGTATTGAAGCGCAACTTCATCGAAACGGCTACCCGCATCATGCTCGATGCTCCATATCAGAAACCGGATAAGTCTGCTTTCGATATCGACCGTATGGGTGTGAAGGCATCCCAGTTCTCATTCGCCCGCTTGCAGAACGCCGACCCAGTTTTGGGTGTGGATATGAGCTCTACCGGTGAGGTAGGCTGTATGGGTGATACTTTCGAGGAGGCATTGCTCAACTCATTGATTGCTACCGGCTACAAGATTCCTTCTAAGGACAAGGGCATCATGCTTTCAAGCGGTGGTGCCAAAGAGAAGGCTTCTCTGCTCGATGCTGCCCAGGCGCTGGTTAAGAATGGTTACACCATCTACGCTACAGCCGGTACAGCGAAGTTCCTGAACGAGAACAACGTGAAGGCTACAGCCGTAGGATGGCCTGATGAGGACCACAAGGATCTCCCTAACGTGATGCAGATGATTGCTGACCACAAGTTCGACCTCATCGTCAACATCCCTAAGAATCACACCAAGCGTGAGTTGACCAATGGTTACAGAATCCGTCGCGGTGCCATCGACCACAACATTCCTCTGATCACCAATGCCCGTCTGGCTTCCGCCTTCATCGAGGCATTCTGCACAATGAGCCAGGACCAGTTGCAGATTAAGAGCTGGCAGGAGTACGAGTAATCACACGCGGGAATAATTTTTATCTCACGCAGATTGCGAAGATTACGCAGATATTTATAAAATACGCCCTGTAAGGCAAGGCACAAGTTCCAGATTGTGCCCAAGCCTTACAGGGCTTTTTTTATTCCCGGCAATGAGAAAAAGGAGGCGAAATGATGGCTATCTCATTATTTTATTGTACCTTTGCAAACAGAAATAAGAATAAAACATGATAGTTTGTATAGCAGAGAAACCGAGTGTGGCCAAGGATATCGCCCGAATCATCGGGGCTACCACGGCACGCGACGGTTATATGGAAGGTAATGGTTACCAAGTAACATGGACCTTCGGCCACCTTTGTGAGCTGAAGGAACCGGATGATTATACTCCGATGTGGAAACATTGGAGCCTTTCGGCGTTGCCGATGATTCCACAGCGATTCGGTATCAAGCTCATCAACGATGAAGGCATCAAGAAGCAGTTTGCTACCATCGAGAAACTGATGCAGGCTGCCGACAGCATCATCAACTGCGGTGACGCCGGACAGGAAGGAGAGCTTATCCAGAGATGGGTGATGCAGAAAGCGCAGGCGAAATGCCCCGTCAAGAGATTGTGGATTTCTTCCATGACCGATGAAGCCATCAAGCAGGGCTTCCAGGAACTGAAAGACCAGACCGAATACCAGTCACTCTATCTTGCCGGACTTTCCCGTGCCATCGGCGACTGGATTCTCGGCATGAACGCTACCCGACTTTACACATTGAAATATGGACAGAATCGACAGGTGCTCAGCATCGGTCGGGTGCAGACCCCTACCCTTGCCCTCATCGTAAACCGCCAGAAGGAAATCGACAACTTCGTTTCCGAGCCTTATTGGGTACTCGCCACCATCTATCGCGACACCCAGTTTACGGCAACCAGCGGCAAGTTTACCAGCAAGGAGGAAGGCGAGAAGGCTTTCAGCACCATCGCCGGCAAACCCTTCACCGTTACGGATGTAAGCAAGAAAAAGGGAAACGAGGCGCCACCTCATCTCTACGACCTCACCTCACTGCAGGTGGATTGCAACAAGAAGTTTGCCTACTCTGCCGATATTACGCTGAAGCTCATCCAGAGTCTCTACGAGAAGAAGTACACCACTTATCCTCGTGTAGATACCCAGTTCCTGACCGACGATATCTATCCGAAATGTCCGCAGATTCTGAACGGTGTGAGCCAGGCAAAGATAGCCAGTCAGCAGAAATACCTCCCACTCATCCAGCAACTCGCAGCCACCGGCAAGAAGTTGCCGAAGAGCAAGAAGGTATTCGATAACAGCAAGGTAACCGATCACCACGCCATCATCCCAACCGGAGTTCCGCCAACCGGACTCACCGATATGGAGGCGAATGTCTATGATCTCATCGCCAAGCGATTCATCAGCGTGTTCTATCCGGACTGTAAATTCTCCACCACCACCGTTTTGGGCGAAGTCATCAACGAAGACGGACCGAAACCGGAAAAGATAGAGTTCAAGGTGAACGGTAAGGAGATTCTCGAACCAGGCTGGCGAGTAGTCTATGCCAAGGATGTAAAGAATGCAGATGACGATGATGCTTCAGATAACGCCAACGGAAATGCAGACTCAGGAAACGGTGCCAAGAAGGAAGTAGTAGAAGAAAGAACCCTCCCATCCTTCACAAAAGGCGAATCGGGAGAACATCAGCCTACCCTGACGGAGAAATGGACCACGCCACCTAAGTATTATACCGAGGCAACCCTGCTGCGTGCGATGGAGACAGCCGGCAAATTCGTAGAAGACGAAGAACTTCGTGCAGCATTGAAGGAGAACGGAATCGGCCGACCATCCTCCCGTGCCGGCATCATCGAGACCCTCTTCAAGCGCCACTACATCCGTCGCCAGCGCAAGAATCTGATGGCAACCCCGACAGGCATCGAACTCATTGACACCATCCATGAGGAACTGCTGAAGAGTTGCGAACTGACCGGTATCTGGGAGAAGAAACTCCGCGACATCGAGCACAAGACCTACGATCCTGCCGACTTCATCAACGGACTGAAAGAACAGATCAACAAGATTGTCATCGATGTATTGTCAGACAACAGCAACCGGAGAGTGACCATCATGACAGAGGAAGACCTCAAGAAGAAACCGGCTGCCAAGAAACCGGCTGCCCGAAAGGCTCCTGCCAAGAAAGCCGATAAGGCAGCAGCACAGAATACAGATTCTCAGAATGCTCCTGCTCAGCCGGCTCCAGCTGCCGACCCAATGGTTGGCAAACCATGTCCGCTCTGCGGCAAGGGCGTCATCATCAAGGGCAAGACCGCCTATGGCTGCAGCAACTGGAAGGCAGGCTGCCAATATCGTCAGCCATTCTCGCAGATGTAAATCAATATGAAACAAATAAGATTTTATCAAATCATAACAGCAATCAGCTGCCTCTTTCTGATAAGTTGCGGCATTGAACAGAACCTGAAGAAAGCAGACAAGCATCTTTCTTTAGGCGAATACTACGATGCGGCAACCCAATATAAAAAGGTGTACACCAAGACACCTACCAAAGAGCGGGCTGCCCGGGGCAAGGTGGCTCTGAAGATGGCACGCTGCTATGATAAAATCAACAGTACGCCGAAGGCATTGGCTGCCTACAGCAATGCCATCCGATACAAGCAGGCAGACCTCAACGACCGCCTGGCTTACGCCCGGCTTCTCCTGAAGAACGGAAGTTACAGACAGGCTGCCAAGGAATTCGAATTCCTGCTCGATTCCATGCCCGACAACGTGCTGGTAAAGAACGGACTCGAATCGGCACAGAAAGCCCCAATCTGGAAGAAGGAAGGAAGCCGGTACAAGGTAAAGCGGATGGATGTTTTCAACTCCCGAAGAGACGACTATTCGCCAATGTTCCTCAGCGATGACAACAGTCAGCTCTATTTCACCTCAACCCGCAACGAAGCCCAGGGCAGCGACCTGAACGGAGTGACGGGAACGAAATCTGCCGACATCTTCTTCTCTGAAAAGAACGACAAAGGCAAATGGAGCAAGCCGGAAGCCATCGGAACCGGGCTCAACACCGACTACGAAGAGGGCGCATGCTGCTTTACCCCAGACGGCAAGCAGATGTACCTCACCCAGTGTGCCACCGATCCCACTTCGCCCCGCTTAGCCCAGATAGTAACCTCCAACCGCTCAGATGCAGCCTGGAGCAAGCCTACGAATCTGCAAATCAGCAAAGATACACTCAGTTGTTTTGCCCATCCAGCCATCTCCCCTGATGGCGAATGGCTCTATTTCGTATCAGACATGCCGGGCGGAAAAGGCGGACTCGACATCTGGCGAGTGCGCATCACTCCTGCCGGACTGGGCGGTGTAGAGAACCTGGGCGAACCTATCAACACCCCAGGCGATGAGATGTTCCCTACCTTCCGTCCTAACGGCGACTTCTACTTCAGCAGCAACGGTCATGTGGGAATGGGCGGACTCGACATCTATATCGCCAAAGTGAATTCCATCACCCGGAAATATGAACTCACCCACCCCGGCTATCCGCTGAATACAGAAGCCGATGACTTCGGAATGACTTTCGAGGGTCTCCACAACCAGGGTTTCTTCTGCTCTAACAGAAAAGACGGAAGAGGCTATGACCATATCTACTCCTTCGAGAATCCGGAGATTGTTACCACAATGAAGGGATGGGTTTACGAGAAAGACGGTTATGAACTGCCTGCCGCCGAGGTCAGAATCGTAGGCAACGACGGAACGAACAGGAAACTATCCGTCAAGGGCGACGGTTCGTTTGTCCTCCCTATCAATCCGCATGTCGACTACCTGGTGATGGCATCCTGCAAAGGCTACCTCAACCACAAGGAAGAACTTCGGGTTGATTCAGCTAAAGAGAGTAAGGAATACGTGCTCCAGTTCCCACTGGCTTCCATCACAGCCCCTGTACTCATCGACAACATCTTCTACGATTTCGACAAGGCAACCCTTACCGAAGCCAGTACAACAGCCCTCGACCAGCTGGTAACGCTGCTGAAAGAGAACCCGCACGTTACCATCGAACTCAGCGCCCATTGCGACTACAAGGGAAACAGCGAATATAACAAGCATCTGTCTCAGCGCCGTGCCCAATCGGTAGTAGACTATCTGATAAAACACGGCATAGAGAAAGAGCGCCTCACCCCTGTGGGCTACGGCAAGGAGAAGCCGAAGAATGTGCGCAAGAAACTCACCGAGAAGTATCCTTGGCTCAAGGAAGGCGATGTGCTCAGCGAAGAATTTATCCTGAAGCAGAGCAAGGAGCATCAGGAAATCTGCAATCAGCTGAACCGCCGAACCGAGTTCAAAGTGCTACGCACTACCTATAAATTGTTTTAGAAACCGATATCATAAGCATAGGTGCTCTACTGAAAAAGTAGCAGCACCTATTTGTTTTTCTATATTCAGCAATATTAAATCTTCGTTCAAAGACATTGAATGTCCGTTCAAAGTCATTGAATGTCCGTTCAAAGACACTGAACGGACATTCAAAAGCTTTGAACGGAGATTTCAAGAGCATAAAGATGATATTTATAGTAATAAAAAACTCTTTCTATTAGCACTAAAAACTATTCTGCTAATAGAAAGAGTTGATCATTCATACAATTGATATCAGGGAAGAAGCCTACTGACGTGCATCAGCCAGTTCATTATATCCCCAAACCATGATGAGGACAACGAAGCCAGCCAGCACCATCAGGAGATTCTGAGAGTGGGCGATGGAATCTGCCACATGCGTAAGAGCACGCGAACCGGAAAGGAGGAAATCTATCTTCATAGAGAAAAGCCATCCCTGAATCTGCTCCCATCCCTGACAGACTACTGCTATGATGATGCCTGCTGCCACACAGGCTGCCGTCCATAAATGTTCCAGACGCTGGCGCTTAACCAGCGACATCGCTGTACCAGTTTCGGGTAAAGCCGGCAAGGCCTGCATCACCCTGTCGGAGAATCCGTCATCAGGAATCTCTGACATCTGGCAATCGGAAAAGAACATCTGTAAGAGTTCTTCATCCTGAGGGTCCAACGGTTCCCCTTTCATGCTCTCCAACTTCTTATCATTTATCTTATCGGTCATAACCATTCTTTTTTAAGTAACTTGCAAGTTTCTGTTTTCCACGAGAGAGATGCGACTTAATGGTGCCTTGCGCCATTCCCGTCACCTCTGCAATCTTATCTATAGAGAGACCATCCATCAGCTGCAGCGTGATGCATGTCCGTTCGTTCTCGCTCAATATCCGCAGGGCATTGAGTAAATCCATCTTCAGTCCGGTATTCACTCCCTGCGCATTCTGTCGGGCAACCGCCGGCGTATCGATATCCTGCGTTTCCTTATAACTGCGGGTATAATCATACCACACATTATAGGCGATACGATAAAGCCAAGTGGAAAAGCTGGCTGTACCCCTGAAACCCGACAGATGGGTATAAGCCTTCAGAAAGGTATCCTGCGCCAAGTCGTCACTCAGCTGCACATCCCCCAGCGTCTGCCGTAGGAAGAACCCACGAATGGGTGACTGATACTTCCTGACCAGCAAGTCGAACGACTTGCGGTCATGAAGCATCACCACCTTCGTGACGAGAGAAATATCGGATAACTTTTCCACTATATATTAACTAATAATTGTTGTTTGATTTTTATACCGGAGTTCCATTATAACCTGTGCCCTGATCGCCATGGCGGTTTCTCCACCAATCCTTGATGGCTGGAAGCGAACCTATGAGGGTCTGTCCCAATCCATAGAAGAAGACCAGGGCTCCGATGCCAGCCAGGAAATCAGCATCCCACCAGGCAAACATGGCGCACAAACCGGCTCCCAGGAAGGCATTTCTCAATCCACGCTTTACCAGATACTCATCGCTCTGCTTGTCTATCGGCCGGTCGCTTTCCGGAACATTGATGCCCTTCTCCATCGCCATCTCCGCCAGTTTCATCCGGTCGTTGTGGCGGCGAATCAGATATCTGATAACCAGAAATACGATGATCAGCGGAGCAAAGACAAACAGCAGACCGAAGATGATACAGAAGATGATCATAACAGCCAGCGCTCCGCCACCAAATACCGAACCGATGAAATCGAACGGATCATCATAGTTGTCTAAACTGTATCTAGAATGAACAGACTTATTATCATTCTCATCATAATCATCATAGTTGGCCGAATCTGTACTGGTTGTATCAGAATAAGCCTCCAACGCCTCGTCGTCTTTATCCTTCGAAGCAGATGGCTGTGCGGCAGATGCAGGAGCAGCCTTTGAATCTACCTGTTGGGTAGTTGGATGATAACGATGTTTTGGAGCAGAAGACGCCAAAGACACTTGGGTGGCTCCGATGCTCATAACGAGCGCTAATGCCAATATTGCTTTCTTCATATCATTATTTTTTACTGTTTTACCTTGTTATTTGAAAAATTTCTGCTTCTTAGACGCATCTCTTCGCAATTTAGTTGCAAAGAAACGAAATTTTTCTTATTTTTGCAAATAAATTAAAGAAAAAGAGACAGAATGAAGACATTACCTGAAGATTTCAGAACATATACGCAGGCACTGATGGGCGAAAAGCTGTATCAGCGTCTGGAGCATGCTATCCTTGAAGAGGAGGCACCAACCAGTATCCGCATCAATCCTTTTAAATGCAAGGATGCTGATGGCGAACCGATTCCCTGGTGTCCGGAAACCGGCCGTTATCTCTCTACGCGTCCCGGATTCACCTTCGATCCGCTGCTGCATGCCGGCTTATATTATGTACAGGAAGCCTCATCCATGTTTGTTGATATGGCTATCCGACAGTACGTAAAAGAACCGGTGATGATGCTGGATCTCTGTGCTGCCCCTGGCGGAAAGTCGACTGCCGTAAGGGCTGCCTTGCCGGAAGGGAGTCTGCTCTTCAGCAACGAACCGATGCGCACCCGCTCACAGATTCTTGCCGAAAACGTACAGAAGTTCGGTCATCCGGATATGATTGTTACCAACAACTATCCCCGCGATTACAAGAAATCGAAGTTGCAGTTTGATGTGATTTTTACCGATGTTCCCTGCTCCGGCGAAGGAATGTTCCGCAAAGATGAAGGGGCTATCGGCGAATGGAGTACCCAGAATGTGAACAACTGCTGGCAGCTGCAGCGCGAAATCGTATCGGATATCTGGAACTGTCTGAAGCCAGGCGGTATCCTGATTTACTCTACCTGCACCTTCAATGCGCACGAAGATGAGGAGAACGTGGAGTGGATATGCGAAGAACTTGGCGCAGAAGTGATGGCACTGGAGGGTGTAGAAGATGCATGGAACATCACCCGCAACCTCACGGGCACCGACTTCCCTGTTTACCGGTTCATTCCTGGCGTTTCGCGAGGCGAAGGTCTGTTTATGGCGATTCTGAAGAAAGAGGGCGAATGGGAAGCAGGCTCACCAGCCAAGGAGAACAGGAAGGATAAGAAGAAAGACAAGAAGGTGGCTAAAGGACAGGGACCGGAGATTCCGGAAGGCTGGTTGAAGGCTGATACGGAATGGATGCCTGCAGAGAGCAACGAGACGGTTTACGCCATTCCGGGCAGATGGAAAGACATCTACAACCAGGCTGAAAAGAACCTGAAGGTGCTGCATGCAGGTGTGAAACTGGGAACAGACAAGGGAAAGGGTCTCATTCCCGACCAGGCTCTCGCTCTCTCTACGATGCTCAACAAAGATCACTTCCCACAGGTGGAGTTATCCTACGATGATGCCATCCGCTACCTTCGCAAGGAGGCTGTGAATCTGCCTGCCGATACGCCTAAGGGTTATGTACTGGTAACCTACAGACAGGTTCCGATAGGCTGGGAAAAGAACATTGGCAACCGTGCCAACAACCTCTATCCGCAGGAGTGGAAGATCAAGAGCAGCCACGGGACGGGAGAGCTGTTTATAGTTAATAGTTTACAGCAAGAATGAATAATTCAACATTCAACACTCAACATTCAACATTAAAATAAAAAATGCTCAGCATCATCGCCTGTATATCAAAAGTGCATAGAGCTATTGGGTACAAGAACCGGTTGCTCTACGCCATCCCATCGGACATGACCCGATTTCGTATGCTCACAACCGGACATACGATCATCATGGGCAGGAAGACATTTGAGTCGCTGCCTAACGGAGCCTTGCCCAACCGCCGTAATATTGTTATCTCGAAGACAAGAGAGCAGATAGCAGGGTGCGAAGTATACACCTCTCTGGAAGAAGCGCTGGCAGCAAGGAAAGAAGAGGCTGGAAACAAAGAAGAGGTTGGAAACAAAAAAACGGTTGGAAGCAAAGAAGCTTCAGATGAATGTTTCATCATCGGAGGAGCCAGCATATATGAACAGGCTTTGCCTTTTGCAGACAAGCTTTATCTCACAATCGTAGAAAAGGAACCTGAACATGCCGATACCTTCTTTCCGGAAATCAATCCGGCAGAATGGGAAGTGACAGAAAAAGAAATGAGGAATGAAAACGGCTTACCGTTCACATTCCTCACCCTTTATAGAAAGCAGTAATCCCGCAGGGAGCTACTGCTTTTTTTCTTTTTATATCTTATTTCTCTGCTGCAGCCTCCTCATCAGTTTCCTCTTCATCATCGTTGAAACTCTTGAGATCCTGCATAGAAAGCTGGCGGTTGATAGATGCATTGAAAGAGATGATGGTCTCGCTGCGAGACAATCCCAGTGGCTGCAACTTATCATGGATGATTTCCAGGAGATGGTGGTTGTTCAGCGCGTAAATCTTGATAAACATATCAAAGCCGCCTGTAGTATAGTGGCACTCCACAACCTCAGGAATCTTCTTCAACTCCTCTACAACCTGGTCAAACTTCTCAGGCTCCTTCAGATAGAGTCCCATATAAGCACAAGTTTCGTAACCTATCTTTTCTGGGTCAATGATGAATTGTGAACCCTTGATGATACCAAGATTTGTAAGTTTAGCAACACGCTGATGAATGGCAGCACCGCTCACGTTGCAAGCGCGTGCCACTTCCAAAAATGGAATACGGGCATCCTGAGAAATCAGCTTCAGAATCTGCCTATCTAATGAATCTAAAATTTGTTTTGACATAATACTAATAATTTGCTTGCAAAGATAATACAAAAAATTAATAAAAGCAATTTTTTAAGAGAAAAACATGATAAATTAATATTATTTTCCTTTTTCTGTGGCAGAATAACTGATTTTTAGTGCTTTTGCCTGGCGCAAAGCCTGCTTTACGTCGGTTATCACACCCATCTTTGTCTCTTGGTCTGCTTTGATTGATACGGTCATCAGCTTCTGGTCTTCCGGCGACATACGCTTCTTTTCTGCCGAAATGTAATCCATCACTTCGGGAGCCGAAGCAAACTTATCATTCAACTGAATCTGGGTACCGGTACCATACTTTGCCTGCATCTCTTTGGTTGGCTTACCTATATAAATATGGCTCACCGCCGATTTCTTGGTCAGGCGGGTGAGTTCCTTGCCTTGTGGCAAACGGCAGTCTACCTTCAAGGTAACCTGACGCATGTGGGTAACAATCATAAAGAAGAACAGTACGGAGAAAATGAGGTCTGGCAGAGAAGATGTATTCAACCCTGGCACTTCATGCGATTTCTTATGAAAATTCATCATTGTTTACCTCCTTTCTGCTGTTCAGTAGCTGTTTCTGCCGAATTTTCTTCCCCTTGCTTTTCTTCAGCATTGGCATCAACACGCTGGTCGGTTTGAGTCATTGCGTTGGCATACGACTCTGTGATGCGCTGCGGACAGATGTTGCGCACCTGTTCTTTCTGGTCATTGTTCAAGAGGGCATAATCCCTGTGATATTTCTTCTGGGCTGTTTCGTTGCGTAGCTGGCTATATGCTTCCATCAGCTGATTCTGCATCTGGAAATAGAGATTATAGTCGGCATCGCGGTCACTCTCAATAGAGATGAGATGTTTCTTGCCCAGGCGGTGTACAAAGCGGATTGTTTCTTCCTTGAGCTGGCTCACCTGCATCGGCTTACCGTTGACCAAAAGCGTATCGCCAGCCGTCAGGCGCAGCGCCATGAGGTTAGCCTTGTCTACCACCGAATGTTGCTGTTCCTTCTTCTGCGGTTCAGGTGAAGGGAGTTGGCGCAACAGTCCCTTATCCACATCCATCGATGTGGTGACAAGGAAGAATATCAACAGCATGAACGAGATGTCGGCTGTAGATGTGGTATTCAGTCCCGGGGTTTCGTGTTGCTTCCTTCTAATCAGCATATTTAATCCTTATTTATAGAATAGAGAGCCCAAAGCACTCTCTTTAGTTTTTCTTCCGAATATAACGTGTGGCACCGAAACAGACGGAACCGATTCCTGCCACCAGCATCAGGAGCGATGTGATGACAAACATATCTGAAAGCTTGAGCCAGAGCCAGTCGGCATAATTCTCGCCATTGATGAGCATCGGAGCAGAACCGCCCAAAAAGAAGGTAAGCAGCAAAACTGCCAAAGTTCCGATCCATGTGATGCGGAAGATGCGACGCACGGGAATGCCATTCACTACAGCCTCCGACTTGCTGCTGCGATAATCTCTGATCATCGAAAAGACTGCCAGACCCACACCTCCTATCAGGAAGAGCCACATCAGCAGGATGAGCACATCGGTAAAGAGAGGCGCATTAAAGTCGGGGTTCTCTTCGAAAGGCAAATCGTAGCCTACCAAAAAGAACAGACCGAAAACCAGCACCGCCAGTCCTATCATGATATAGAACACCTGCTGCGATATCTTTTCGGCCGACTTCGTCTTCTGCTTTGAAAATTGAAATTTAACCATTTCTCTCTTCGTTTATTTATTCTTGGCAATAATATCCATTAAAGTAACCGCCGACTCCTCCATCTGGCTTGTCAGGTGCTCCACCTTAGAAAGGATGTAGTTATAGAAAACCTGAAGGATGAGGGCTACGATGATACCGAAGATGGTAGTGATGAGCGCCACTTTCATACCCGAAGCAACGATAGTAGGACTGATATCGCCCGCCTGCTGAATCTGGTCGAACGACATGACCATACCGATCACGGTTCCGAGGAATCCGAGCGATGGCGCCATAGCGATAAAGAGTTTGATCCAGGAGCAGCCCTTCTCCAGGTTAGCCGCCTGAACGGTACCATATCCGCTTACCGAGCGCTCGATGTCATCAAGACTCTCGCTGATATGCATCAAACCCTGGTAGCAGATAGAAGCCACCGGTCCGCGGGTATTCCGGCAGAGCGTCTTAGCCCCTTCCACATCTCCCGCCGACACCTTCTGGTCGATATCCTGCATCAACTTCTTGGCGTTGATTTCAGAGAGACTCAGATAGATGATGCGCTCGATACAGAAAGCCATACCCACGATGAGGGCGATGGCAACGAGAGACATAAATCCCGCATTACCCTCTATAAACTTTGTCTTAAGAGCTTGATGAAATCCCATGTTCTCTTCTTGAGCCATCATAGGCAGAGAACACATCCATGTGAAAACCAATATTGCAAAACGTGCAATAGCTGTATTTTTCTTCATATACCTTATTATATATATAAAAGCGGAAAGAGGGGGATTCGAACCCCCGAACCGGTTTTGCCGGTTACACGCTTTCCAGGCGTGCCTCTTCAGCCACTCGAGCACCTTTCCATATTCCGAAGAACTCTTCTTAATCGCCGCAACATGCTGCTGCAACAATTTCGAAGTGCAAAATTATTGCTTTTCCTCCGAAATACCATAACTTTCATTGTTTTTTTATGTTTATTTAAGGAGTTTTGAACGCTTGCGTCCTATACTTGCGATACGGATAGCGGAAAAACCCGCTCTGCATTGAGGTTGGTCTGTCGGGCAAACTCCTCTTCGCTTATGCCATAAGCCTTGGCGAGCGTCTTCATCACTTCTACCACGAAAGCGCTCTCATTACGCTTGCCGCGATAAGGAACGGGAGCCATATACGGACTGTCGGTCTCCAGAACGATGCGATCCAGAGGAACTACGGCAGGGAGGTCTTCACGCAGATGGCTGCTCTTGAAAGTAGATACGCCACCGACGCCCAAAACAAACTTATTGAAGGAGAGCAGTTCTTCGGCTTCCTTCTGGTTGCCCGTAAAGCAATGGAAGACGCCACCCGGCAGTTCCTTCTCATACTTTCTGAGCAGATGCACCATCTCGTTCTGAGCCTTGCGGCAATGAATCATCAGCGGGAGCTGGGTTTCTACCGACCATTTTACCTGTTCCTCGAAAGCCTCGAGCTGCTCGTTTTCGAACTCACGGCTCCAGTAATAATCAAGTCCTACCTCTCCGATAGCAATCAAGTCTGAAAACTGAGGAGAACCACCCTTCTGACAAGCATTACCGGTCAGGCGATGCTCCTCCAGTATCTTCCGGAGTTCAGCCAGCTGTTCCTTCCAGTCAGCCTTCACCTCTTCAGGATGCAGACCAATCATCGGATAAGCATAGCCCGGATATTCCTTAGCCAATGCCAGTACCGCGTGTGTGGTCTTCACATCGATGGCAGGCAAGAACACCTTGCTTACCCCCGCTTCCTTGGCACGGGCGAAAGCCTCCGCCCTATCCTCATCAAACTCCTCCGCATCAAAATGCGTATGTGTATCTATTACTTTGAACATTGAACTGTCAACTTTGAACTTTATGATTAGTACTGTCGCTTCATCATTTTCTGAGCATACTTAGCCAGTTCTTGCTTGCGCTCAGCAGGCACGCTGACAGCATCGAGATACTTCTTGCTCTGCTCGAAATAATAAGCAATCTTATCCTGCGCCATTTTGTCGATACCAATCTCGTTGTAAAGACGGGTAACGGCAGCCACCTTCTCCTTGCGGTCGAACTCCTCGGCATCCACCCACTTCTGCAGTTCTGCACGCTGAGCGTCGTTGGCATGGTTGAAGGCATTGATGAGCATGTAAGTTTTCTTGTTGGATGTGATATCGCCACCAATCTCCTTACCGAACACCTTGGTATCGCCGTAAACATCGAGGTAATCATCCTGCAACTGGAACGCCAATCCGATCTGCTCGCCAAACTTATACAGGTTCTCTGCATCCTCATCAGAAGCATCGGCAAGGATTGCACCCATCTTCAAGGCACAAGCCAGGAGTACGCTGGTCTTGAGGCGGATCATCTCGATATATTCCTCCTCCTTCACATCATTACGGTTTTCAAACTCCATATCAAACTGCTGACCTTCACCAATTTCCAGGGCAGTGGAAGTAAAGAGTTTCAACACCTTGGCAAGATGCTTTTCATCACATTGAGCCATACGCTCATAAGCCAGAACGAGCATGCTGTCGCCCGAAAGGATTGCCGTATTGGCATCCCATTTCTTATGAACCGTTTCATGACCGCGACGCAAATCAGCATTGTCCATCAGGTCATCATGCAGCAAAGTATAGTTATGATAAGTTTCCAGGGCAACGGCATTCATCAGAATCTTCTCAGGATTGTCCTTGAAAAGATTGTAGCCCAGAAGCATGAGCGTAGGACGAATACGCTTGCCACCCATAGAAAGAACGTATCTGATAGGCTCATAAAGAGACTTTGGCTTTCTTTCGTAAGGCAAATTAGCCAGAAACTCATTTACCATGCTTAAAATTTCATCTGCTGTCTTCATAATAATGTATAATTTATAATGTATAATTTACAATGAACAATTTATAATTTATAGCTGGAACACTACCGGGATGGCAATCATCGTGCGACAGACCTTGCCTTTATCGATGCCCGGTTTCCACTTCGGCATCATCTTCATCACCCTCAAAGCCTCGTTGTCGAGCAATGGATCTACCGAAGTGCTTACCTTGATATTGGCAACACTTCCATCCTTGTTTACGATAAAGGATACCACTACGGTTCCCTGAATCTTACTCTTCTGGGCAGCTACAGGGTACTTCAGGTTCTTGGTAAGCCACTGCATGAAGGCAGACCAGCCACCAGGAAACTGCGGTATCTTCTGCACGACGGTCAGTTTGATAGGAGCCTCAGCTCCCGGATTCTCAATGGGAGTTTCAGGAACCGCTTCCTTCACCTCAGCTCCATCCACTACACCCGAGCCGTCGCCGATAACCAGTTCGCTGGTTGTAGAACTGATTTTCTGCGGTGCCTTCTGAGTCTGTTGCTCGGCAGCCTTCACTTCCTGAGTAATTGACTTAGAAGCAGGAGCCGAAACAGCCTCTGCACTCACCATATCTTTCTGGTCGGGACGAGCTGACATTTCCAGATCCTGTGAGAGATCTTCCATCGATTCCGACAAGTCATCATCTCCCTGCTGACCTCTCTGATATTGGAGTCCTACGAAGATGAAAGTAAAAGCCAGCAGCAACCCCAGCAGAAAAAATGTAACCCGCTTATCTTCCAGTTGTGCGCTATTTGATTTCTTAATTTCCACAATAAAAACCGTTTAAAATCGTTATTTCCTACGAAAACATTGCAAAATTACTTCTTATTATTGAAAAAAGCAGTATCTTTGCCAAAGAATTAGAAAATTTAAATGAAAAAATATGTAATTTCCGCAATATTGACGCTTTTTGCGACAATTATTGATGCTCAAGAGAGCCAAACGGGGTATAATTTCCTTCGCTTGCCGGTGAGTGCCCATGCAGCTGCTCTGGGTGGCGACAACATCACCTTGATAGAAGATGATGAGGCACTCATATTCCATAATCCGGCTCTCCTGTCATCAGTAAACGACAAGACGGTCAATCTCAATTATATGAACTATATGTCGGGGGTGAACACTGCCTCGGCCAGTTTCAACCGTATTGTCAACGACAAGGCTTCGTGGGCTGTTTCGGCTCAGCTTGTTGACTACGGCAAGATGAAAGAGACGGATGAGAACAACATCCAGATGGGTGAGTTCTCGGCAAAGGACATTGCCGTTGCGGGTTACTTCTCTTATATGCTCGGTGAAAAGTTTGCGGGTGGTATTGCCGCCAAATTCATCACTTCGTATATTGGCGATTACAATTCTATCGCTGTGGGAGTGGATCTGGGCATCAACTATTACGACCCGGAAACGGAATGGTCGGTTTCATGTGCGGCAAAGAATCTGGGTGGACAGCTGAAAGCTTACGACAATGAATATGAGAAGATGCCGATCGACCTGCAGTTGGGTGTGACGAAACGCTTCGCCAACGCACCGTTCAGGGTATCAGCCACACTGGTCAACCTGAACCATTGGGACAGCAGTCTTCGTGATCATACCGTAGTAGGTGCCGACATTCTGCTTTCGGAGAGCCTGTGGATAGGTGCCGGCTACAACTTCCGGAGAGCCAACGAGATGAAAATCAGCACCTCAGAAGATGAGGAAAGCAGTCATGGAGCCGGTTTCTCTGTGGGTGGCGGTATCAACCTGGAGCGCTTCCATCTGAACGTTGCCTACGGCAAATATCACGTCAGTAGCAACAGTCTCATGCTGAACGTAAGTTACAGATTATAAATTATACATTAAAGTTAGTTCGAAATTATGAAGAAAATAACAATAGCAATAGACGGATACTCTTCTTGCGGTAAGAGTACGATGGCAAAGGATCTTGCCAAGGAAATAGGTTATGTTTATGTAGATACGGGCGCCATGTACCGCTCGGTAACCCTCTATGCGCTGCGTCATCAGCTCTTCGAAGCAGATGGAGCCGTAAAGACTGAAGAACTGCAGAAGGAGATGAAGAACATCAGCATCTCATTCAAGTTTAATGCAACAACCGGTCGCCCAGACTGCTATCTGAACGGCGAACTGGTAGAAAAGGAAATCCGTTCGTTAGAGGTTTCCAACCACGTTAGTCCGATTGCCGCCGTTCCTTTCGTCAGAGAGGCGCTGGTAGAACTGCAGCAGAAGATGGGCGAAGACAAGGGTATCGTGATGGATGGTCGCGATATAGGTACCACCGTGTTCCCTAATGCCGAACTGAAGATTTTCGTAACAGCCAGTTCACAGGTGAGAGCACAGCGCCGTTTCGATGAACTGAAGGAGAAAGGAATGCCAGCCGACTTCGATGCGATTCTGAAGAATGTAGAGGAGCGCGACTATATCGATAGCCACCGCGAGACTTCCCCACTCAGAAAAGCAGATGATGCCATCACGCTCGACAACAGCAACATGACCATTTCTGAACAGAAGGCATGGCTGATGGAACAATATCAAAAAGCAATAGCAGAATAAGCTACAGAGAAGAGACTGCCGGGTTATTAACGCAAAAATACGTTAAATATACTACTTTTGCCGATAAATTTATTTTATTCGATGAAAAAGATTTGAAAAAAAAACTTCAATTTAGTATCTTTGCAACCATATTAATAAGGTAGTAATGATATAGATTATAAATTTTGAGTTAATTACTGTTTTTTGAAGGTGATAGGTCTTCGGGAGAAGATTTATCACCTGTTTTATTTTCAGACTGTTTATAAAAGATAAACCCATTTGACGTTGTAAAACACAACGTCAAATAGGTTAACTAATTAATAACCAGCATATTAAGTTTTTCAATCAACGATAAAACTATCCTATACCCTTGTTACCGCAAAACGCGGTAGCAAGGGGGTTAACTAACTAACAATCAACGCATTAAATCTTACAGCAAAAGAACAGAACTATCGTTGATAATCTTCTCCCTGCACTCTTCCATCAGCCACTTCGGCGTACTGGTAGCACCACAGATACCTACCGTTTCCACATCCTTGAACCAGTTCATATCTATTTCGTCGGCACTTTCTATCTGGTAGCTGTTGGCATTCACGCTCTTGCATTCCTTGAAAAGCACCTTGCCGTTCGAACTCTTTCTGCCACTCACAAAGAGGATGACATCATGCTTGCTGGCAAAGGCAGCGATGTTAGGCATGCGGTTAGCCACCTGACGGCAGATGGTATCGAAACTCTTGAAGACAGCGCCCTCAACAATATGCTCCTGGCAATATTCGATGATGCGGTGGAACTCATCGAGACTCTTGGTAGTCTGGGAGTAAAGATAGATATCTTTAGAGAAATCCAGCTGACCGGTTTCCTTCAGCTGCTTCACATCCTCAAACTTCTCTACCACGATGGCACGACTCTCCGTCTGCCCCACCAGTCCGAGCACCTCAGCATGCCCGTTCTTGCCGAAAATCACGATCTGTGCCTCCGGATTGTTGACATACTGCTTCTTGATGCGGCGCTGCAACTGGAGCACCACAGGACAGGTAGCATCGATGATTTCAATGTTATTTCGCTCAGCAAGGGCATAAGTTTCAGGCGGTTCACCATGAGCACGGAGCAAGACCTTTACGCCCTGCAGTTCCTCCATCTGCTCATGGTCTATCGTGATGAGTCCCGCTTCATGCAGGCGCTCCACCTCCATACCGTTATGCACAATATCGCCCAGGCAGTAAAGTTTACCACCCTTAGCCAACTCCTCTTCAGCTTTCTTGATGGCAGTGGTTACGCCAAAGCAGAACCCACTGCCGTTATCTATTTCTATCTGCACGATATTCGTTTTTAAATCATTGTACATAAATCTTCACCACCACCTTAGCATGGTCAGGGTCATTCGTAATTATGAGGATACGAGGGTGTCTGACACGCGATTTCTTCAAGTCGGCAGCCACAGCCGTCACCTTCATCTTAACGGTCTCTCCTGGCTGAATCTTACTCTTCTTCAGTTTCACCTGCAAGCCCATCGTAAACATCTGCATGCTGCGGATATCCAGTTCCGACTTACCCTTATTGGTAATCAGAATCTCACCCTTCAGCTTCTTCTTTCCATTGAAACTACCCAGATTGAGATCGGTGGCAGACATCTCTATCTTCGGAGCCAGTGCCTTCTTGGCTGGAGTCATGTTTTCGAAACCAGGAAGAAGAACGGCTGATACCACGATTTCCTTCTCAGGCGCAATCTTATCGCCAGGACGCTCACCGAGATAAACCGATGTCTGGTTCAAGCCCAGGTCGCGCAGTTTCTTGGAATCCAGCACGAAACTGATTTCGGCAGAATGACGCGGAGCCACCTGGGAAGGCGATACGAAAGCATGAAGATAGGATGGCAGATGCATCACTACCGGCTCCAGCACTTCGTCGGTAGGATTGAAGATATGAATGCGCTGAACCGGACGGTCGCCACGGTTCACGTCATCAAACTCCACCTCCTGGGCATCACTCTTGATGACACCCAGCATCTCATCGTAAGAACCAGCGAAATCTACTACGCTGCCCACTACCCTTCCCCTCATAGAGAGGATGAACGGCTCTTCATCCGCATTGGTATAGAGGCAAACCTGCTTGGTGAAAGTACCCATCTGCTTGGCATCGTATACCGCCTTGATGACGAAACTTTCGCCGGCAGCTATGCTCGTCTTCGGATAATCTACCTCCGTACAGCCGCAGCTTTTCAATACATTGTTGATAACCAACGGCTTGTGCCCGTCATTCTTCAGCACGAATTCGGCAGTTACAGGCTTGTGGAACACCACCTGTCCGCAGTCTACCACCTCGTGCTGGGTTGTAATCTTCTGTGCTGATGCAGGCAGCGCCAACAGCGCTGAGAGCATCCATATATTCATCCGTTTCATACTATTCTATTTTAAATTATCAATCTATAAACTTTTAACTATCAATTATTAACTTTCAATTCATAGGTCTCTGTGCGACCACCAAATTCCGGACTGTAGGTACACTCAGCGATGCAAGTTCCGCTCTGATAGTCGCCCTTTCTATCCACGTAATACTCCATTTCTACGATGTGCTTACCTTTAGATAAACGATCGAAATAGAAATTTGTTGCATGGTCTCTTGGAGAAACATAGCAGCCTATGCTCCACTGATAACCGCTCAACTGGTTAACCGGCTCCAGGCATGCCGCACGCTTATCCGTAATCTGCACAAAGTCGTAGTCGCGGTCGGCGGTGATGATGAGCGTTACCTTCACCTTCTCGCCTACCTTCGCCTGCGCATTGCCCTTGCTCTCAGATTCGGCTGGAACGATGACACGGCGCACCTTGATGCCCGACTCCATGGACCCGATTTCGCTGACAGGCTGCTTAAACTCTGCATAGACGGCTCCCCAGCTGGTATAATCGCTCTTTTTGTCGATGCTCAGCTTAGATGCCTTGCCCGGTCTTTCGGTCTTCACATAGCCCAAAGTAGTGGAATCCTGCGGCATCGGCAGCAGCTTGCCATCCAGTTTCAGCACGGCATTCTCAGCCTTCCTGCTCCAGTTGCTCTCATTGCCCTTCATAAAGGCGTAGACGGCATCCACGGTGTTCACCGGCGTATCCCAAACCTGGGTGCGTTTCGACATCAGTAGCCAGCGCTGCATCTCCTCGATGATCTGCTGTTTGCTGATAGCCGAAGATGCTGATGAAATAGCAGCTATAGACTGAGCATCCAAAGCCTGCAGAGCCTCAATGGCAGCCACCTCTGTCGGAATCTTATAGTTTCTCCAACTATAGTACGCCTTGCGAGTATCATAATATCTGCCCATATCCTCACGATAGACTGAATATTCCTCCATGCTCTTCAAGTAGTCGGCAGCCGTCTTGTAATCGTAGTTTAGGGCGAGTATCACAGCAGCCTTCGCCTTACCATAGATGGTCAACGAACGGGTCATCTTCTTCAGTTTTCCGAGGAGATAATCCATGTCATTCAAAGCAGGAGCTTTGAGTTTCACACAAGTCCCATCCATTGCGACAATATAGAGATAATGCAAAGCCACCTCGCTTGGCGTAGCCTGGTAAGCCTCGCCCTTCTTGCCATTGCGAGCGGCTTTCTGCGCAGCCTTTGCCTCATCCTCCTTCATCGCCTTCACCTCACGAGCCGTTTGCTGACGCAGATAGTCGATTGCTCCCGAAAGCATACTTGCGGTAGAGGATTGTCTGCCCACGATGGCATTGAGACGAACCATCATCTCTGCCACAGCCGTGGTCATATATCTGCTGCCACTCATGCCCTTCCACCAAGAGAAGGAACCATCCTTGTTTTGGAGTTTCTTCAGGAGAGCGACATACTTGTTCACCTTCTTTTCCAAGGTATCAGAAGCCGATGTCAAGCCCGAAGCATCGTCGATGTCCTTGGCATTCACGTTCAAGGTCTTCTGGACATGGCGGCTCACGGTGTTGGCATAGATGGCAGCCATCAAGGAGAGTGCATCCTCCTCGGTAGGATTACTGATGGCTGGCAGCGCCTTCACCATCAGCCAACTTGGGTTATTGGTGTACTCGATGGTTACCTTTGCCTCTTCAGCGCCCTTCGCCTGCTTGCCCTCCTTGTTCAGAAAGAGTTTGCTCAGGTCGAAGCTCTGCTCACCCTTCTGATGCAGGGTGATAGGCAAGGTGTTCACCACGAGTTCACGGTTGCTCAAAACCGGCAGATAGTGCTGTTCACCATCGCTGTATCCATTACCGGCAGCCACCACCTTATTAATATATACGCCTTCTTTCAGTCCCTGGACATCAAAGGAGATGGTAGCAGAGCCCTCGGCATCGATGCTGTAATTCTGCGTCTTCTGCCAAACCACCTTGTTGGTCTCCGGGTCGAGAATCTGCATACGGGTGTTGCCGCTCACCTTCTTGTCGGAAGTATTGAAGAGTTTCACCACGATGGTGCTCTTATCGCCCTCACGCAGGAAGCGAGGCATGTTAGGCTGCACCATCACGGTCTTCTGAGCCACAGCCTCATCCACCAGCAAACCGTTGCGCATCTCCTTGTCATGAGCCAAGCCCATGAACTTCCAGGTAGTCACGCTCTCAGGCAGGGTAAACCTGATGGCTACATTGCCATTGTTGTCGCTCTCCAAGGCAGGATAGAAGAAGGCGGTCTCGTTCATATTCTCACGCACCTGTACCTTGTCGAGGAACTGTCCTGCGTCTGAGCCAGAACCACCGGCAAACTGCGGCATCTCCTCTACTACATCAAAAACCTTGTTGGCAGATGGAGCAGCCGCTCCGACACGGGTCATTTTAGAGCCGCGAATCCTGATGACTTTCGCTTCTTCCTGAACCAGCTCGTCTTTCTGTATACGAACACCCTCAACGGTTCCGCCAGAAGAACGTTCCAACTTGCTCAGTTCCACCGCTTGCATATAAGCATAATAGCTAAAGAATTTGCCATCAAACTTATCTACATCCAGTTGCTTCTCGTCATAATACTTGGTAGGATAAACGCCATTCAAGTAAGATGAACGGAAAGTGAGGTTGTGCTTCCAGTAGCAGTTTGGCAAACTCTGATAGAAGCCCAGGGAGAAATTCCAGGAATGCGGGGCTATCTGGTCGAGCGACTTGTCATAGAGTACGCTCATCAGCTGCGCCTTGGCTGGCTTGCCGTCAGGGGTGGTAATCTTCAGCGTCCACTCCTCCTTCTGTCCAGGGGTCAGACGGTTGCGGAAGGTCTTCCAGGCGATATTCAGTTTCTTCTCAGGCAAAGGACGGGCGATGCTCATCATTCGGGTATAGCACTTGCCTTGCTTCACGAAACTATAGTTCAGTACGATGCCCGACGCATATTCCTCCTTGTAGGTGAAAGGCAGAGTCACGATGCTGTCGCCCAACTCCCAGGCACCCTTCTCCAGCAGTTTGTTGCCGGCGATGATGGAATATACGATGTGCGCTCCGTTCTCCGAAGAGCCCACCTGGATATAGACCGGCTTGCCATCACGAGGGAAGGTCTTCGCCGTCTGATAATACCATTCGGTGGTTGGCTCCACCGGATGGGTATCCTTCATGCTGAAAAGGGTGAATTTCTGCTGCAGAGTATCTGTTCCGCAGATTGCCTCCAACTGATGAACGCCAGATTTCCAAACGAGGGAAGAAGAGGCAGATGATGCAGAAGAAGCATATTCCTTGATAGAAACCGGTACATTCGCCTCGGCATCCTTCCATTCGCCCTTATCAATTCGATATTTCAACCTACTAGAAATCGGCATACCACTGGCATTGCGGTAAGCGAAGGTCACCGTCTTCAGACTGTCTGTTTCGATACGCTTAGGAAGATTCACCGTGAGGATGGTTGGCTTGGTGCCCAGAGGCAGACTCATCACGCCCTCGTGGCTCTCGCCGCTGATGTCGGTAACGATGGCAGAGACCTCGAAGTTGAAGAAACGGGCGATGCGCATGAAATCGCTCATATCAACCTCGTCTTTTCCTGACAAGGAAGCCTCCAGCGGAATCTCTACGTCGAAGGTTCCGTCCTCACGAGTCACGCAACTGTCAGTCTTCACCAACTGTCCGGCAGAGCCTGCGCCCCACCACCAGAGTTGGTTTCTGCGAGTCACCTGATACGCTACCTTGGCACCCTGTACAGGTATACCGGCATAGGTCTTGGCTGAAGCTTTCACCACTACGGTGTCGCCCCAGTTATATTTCTCATTCACCTTCGGGAAGGTAATCTCGAAGGTTGGACGCTTGTATTCCTCCACTCTTACATATTTTGTTGCCGTTCCATTCACGGAGATGGAATACAGTCCTGTCTTTCCCTCCTTCGGGAGTTCGAAATCTACCGAAGCCGTACCATATTCATCGGTCGTAACCTTCTGTTCTGCCACCTGCTTCCAGTTGGCATCACTCAGGACAAACTTCAGTTCCATACTCTTTCCTGGCACGCTGGCATCCAACCCCTTCTTCACGATGTAGGAAATGGCTGAGGCATGTACCTTCTGCCCCGGGCGATAGATGGCACGATCGGTATAAACCTGATATTTAGTCTCATTATCCTTCTTCTCATAATAGCGGGTACGGCTAAGATAGATGTCCCTGGCTGGCGTAAACTTGTCATTGTTGGTAGAAATCAACACCATTCCATCCACATTTTTGAAGTAAGCCTCTCCGTTCTCATCTGTTGTCAAGCGGGCATGAACTATTCGCTTGTCCTTCTTCGTCTTGAAATCATACCGCTGGTCGTAGAGTTCTATCTTCGCCCCGGCGATAGGCTGTCCGTCGGTAGCATTCACCACCACATAGCGATGCTTATCATCAGGCAACTGCTGAATCATCACCGCCAGATTGCTGACATAGAAGAGTTCTCGCTGTGGAGCGATGCCGGCATTATCCGAAGTCACCTCCATCAGATAGGCACCCAGCGGCAGATTGCCACCGATTTCGATGGAATCCTTCACCTCTTCGTAATTCGGACGACCATAGTAGTTCCTGCTGAAATCCTTCTGATGCAGCTTCGTAGTCTTTTTCAGAAGCATCTTATAGGTAGCCTCATTCTGAACATCATACTCATTATCTGCCGTGATGTTGAGGCGGGAAATGCTGACCTTCAGGTTCTGGAGATTGCGCACGTTCAGATGCACCCACTTCCTTTCTGAAGGACGAAGCACCAATGGCATATCCTTCACCCGGAACATCGGTTCGGTGAGTCGCTTCTGCGCATTTCTCAATTCGTTCATTCTCGACCATCCCCCCCAGCGGCTCAGCGCATAGTTGATATAGTTGAGCTTATCCTGCGGTTTGGCATCGGTAGCCCCTTCCATGAAGCGAAAATGCTCCACGGCAAGTTCGCCTGCCTCCGGAATATCCTGATAAACCTGGATGAGCGAGTCGATGGTATTCAGATACTTCGACTTCTTCACCTCTCTCACGTCGTCCTGGCGGTATTTCTCGATGAGCTTATAGGCACAGAGACAAGCCGCACCCCGATTGCCCACCTTATTATAATAGGTGTACAGCTGCAGATACGCCTCCTTGCTGTCTGCCTCGAATCCGATGAGATGCAGCAGATCGTTGTTAAAGGAACTGCCATCCACGCCCTTCAACGTCAATGGAACATACTCTGCAGATGTATGTCGGGCAAGAAGTTCAGGCTGTCCCAAGGCCTTCTTGAAGAACTCCTGGCTTTTCTTTTCGTTCATATCACGATACACCTTGCCCAGCACGGCATATCTCACCGCCTTCACTGCAGGGTCGTTCACCTTCAGCACCTCGGTTTCCATCCGCTTCAAGTTAGGCGAAAGCGAGTCAGCAGAAATCTCTTTCCAAAGAGTCATTTGCCTCATCTCAGCCGCCAGCAGCTGCCCGTAATCTTTGGCAGCCGAAGCCTTGGCGATGATTTTCTTCATCACCGCGATTTCGCTCTTAGGCTGGTCCTTCTGAGCATTGATTTCAGCTTGCTTCCACAAGTTGTCGTATGTCTGAGCCGCTACCTGCATCGTAGCAAAGAGGGCTATCAGAAGTGATAAAATGTTTCTTTTCATAAGCCAACTGTATAAAATGTTAATAGAATGATGATAATCATCAAACTTTTCATTGCAAAAATACAAAAAAAAACTGTTTTCTAACCCCGAAACTTAAACTTTTTACTATCTTTGCATCAAAATAGTATATTTTACCAAGAAATAACATTAAAAAAACAATGGCAGAAAAAAAGTATGGTCATTTTGATGACGCCAATCGCGAATACGTGATTACTGATCCAAAGACTCCATGGCCTTGGATCAATTATTTGGGTAACGAGGATTTCTTCTCGCTGATCTCAAACACAGCAGGTGGTTATTCCTTCTACAAGGATGCCAAGTTCCGTCGCATCACCCGTTATCGCTACAATGGTGTGCCGATGGATAACGGCGGTCGCTATTTCTATATCAAAGATGGCGATACCGTATGGAACCCGGGATGGAAACCTTGCAAGACACCGCTCGACAGCTACGAGTGCCGCCACGGCATGAACTATACCCGCATCACGGGCAGCAAGAACGGCGTAGAGGCGAGTGTGCTCTTCTTCGTACCCCTCCATACATGGGCTGAGGTGCAGAAGATGACGCTGAAGAACCAGACTGAGGAGGTGAAGACCCTCAAAGTGTTCTCCTTTGCAGAGTGGTGCCTCTGGAATGCTGCTACCGACATGGAGAACTTCCAGCGCAACTTCTCTACGGGCGAGGTGGAGGTAGAGGGTTCTACCATCTATCACAAGACCGAATACCGTGAGCGCCGCAACCACTACGCTTTCTACACTGTGAATACCGAGATTCAGGGCTACGATACCGACCGCGAGAGCTTCATCGGACTCTACAACGAGTTTGCCGAGCCTGAGGCTGTGATGGAAGGCAAGCCACGCAACAGTTTTGCCCACGGCTGGAGCCCTATCGCATCTCATTATATCGAGGTTACCCTGCAGCCAGGCGAGAGCCGCGACCTCATCTTCCTTTTGGGATATGTGGAGAACGAACAGGACAAGAAGTTCAGCGCCAAGAAGGTAATCAACAAGGAGAAAGCTCATCAGCTTATCGCCAAGTTTGATACCACAGAAAAGGTGGATGCTGCCTTCGCAGAACTCAACCAGTACTGGGATAACCTGCTGAACATCTTCACCGTGAAGAGCGGCAACGACAAGTTAGACCGTATGGTGAACATCTGGAACCAGTATCAGTGCATGATCACCTTCTGTATGTCGCGCTCAGCAAGTTTCTTCGAGAGCGGCATCGGTCGAGGCATGGGCTTCCGCGATTCCAACCAGGACCTCGTAGGTTTCGTTCATCAGATACCTACCCGTGCCCGCCAGCGCATCATCGATATCGCCAGCACCCAGTTCCCTGACGGTGGCTGCTACCACCAGTATCAGCCGCTCACCAAACGCGGCAACAACGATATCGGTGGCGGTTTCAACGACGACCCATGCTGGCTCATCTTTGGTACCGTAGCCTATATCAAGGAGACGGGCGACTTCTCTATCCTCGCTGAGCAGGTGCCTTTCGACAACCAGCCAGGCACAGAAGTAAGCCTCTTCGAGCACCTCAAGATTTCGATGAACCATGTTATCAACAACCTGGGTCCACACAAGTTGCCACTCATCGGAAGAGCCGACTGGAACGACTGTCTGAACCTGAACTGCTTCTCCTGGGACCCTAACGAGAGTTTCCAGACCACCGAAAACAAGGGCGAAGGAAGCAAGGCAGAGAGTCTGATGATAGCCGGTCTGTTCGTGGTTACCGGCAAGGATTATGTGGCTCTGTGCAAGCAGCTTGCCAAGGAAGCTTTGAAAAGCAAGGAGGGCGAAATAGCCGGTCTTGCAGAGGAAGATTATTTGACAGAAGCCGAGCGCATGCAGCAGGCTGTAGATGAGATGAACGAGGCTGTGAAGCAGCATGGATGGGACGGAGAATGGTTCCTCCGCGCTTACGATTTCTTCGGCAACAAGATTGGTAGTGATGAGAACGAGGAAGGCAAAATCTTCATCGAGAGCCAGGGCTGGTGTACGATGGCTGGTATCGGTCTGGAAGAAGGACTCTGCGATAAAGCACTGGACAGCAGTAAGAAACGACTGGAATGCGAGCACGGACTGGTGCTGAACAACCCTGCCTACACTACCTATCATGTAGAAATGGGTGAGATTTCTTCTTATCCTGAAGGCTACAAGGAGAACGCCGGTATCTTCTGCCACAACAATCCTTGGGTCATCATCGGAGAGACTGTAGCCGGTCGAGGCAACGATGCCTGGAGCCATTATACCAAGATTCTGCCTAGTTATGTAGAGGAAAAATATCAGACACTTCACAAGGTAGAGCCTTACGTAAACTGCCAGATGGTAGCCGGTAAGGATGCAGCCAAACCGGGCGAAGGAAAGAACTCCTGGCTCACCGGTACAGCGGCATGGATGTGGTATACAGTATCAGAATTCATCCTCGGCATCAAGCCAGATTATGAAGGTTTGCTCATCGATCCTTGTCTCCCAAGCACCGCTAAGGAGTATGAGGTAACCCGCAAGTTCCGTGGTGGCGAATACCATATCACAGTAAAGAATCCTAGCGGAAACCAGAAGGGCGTGAAGCAGATTACAGTGGATGGCACTCCTATCTCAGGCACCATCATTCCTTGCTCTGAAGGCAAGCATGAAGTAGTGGTTGAGATGTAAATCAGCCAGATTTTATCAAGTTACGATTTGAAAGTTCAATGTAACGAAATTCTTTTCATACCCATGCCCCCTGTTTTAGGGGGTATGGGTATCACAATAAACACTTGCCCCTGTATATCAAGGGAGCAAGTGTTTAATTATTTGATAATCTGATACTTAGCTTTTAATATAAGCACATATTCAACAGTATCAAGAGTAAGATTCTAAGTCTCTAGCATTGACTCAGTTCCTCAATAACTCAGTTCCTCAGTTTTTTTCTAGGGGGTATATAGCCCTTATAGTTCAAAGTTGTTTTAAATTGTTATATATTATATATTATTATATATATATTTATATATATAATAAACTTCTAAATAAAGACAAAAGTGAAGGGTCAGAGAAAAACTGAGGAACTGAGTTATTGAGGAACTGAGTCATTGCAGTAAAAACATCATAATCCTCATAAACACCTGATTTACTGCTTAACTCTATACTTTAAGAGAACAAAGCTATGAGTTGCTCCCCGTAAAACTATGAGTTGTCACCCGCAAAACTATGAGTAAGGAAGTTTAACTACTTTCAATCTGAAAGCATAGTTCAAACATTTCCTTATCACGCCCCCAAACTTGGCAGTATCAGAGAAAAGTTGTATCTTTGCACGGAATTCCATCCATTCCATCCATATCTACCAACTCCTTCCATACCGCTCCTTCCATGCCATCCCCATAACTCCTCCCGCCCAGTTTCAGCACACGTCTCTCCATCCGAAGTATTAAAAGGAAAAAGATAAAAAAGTATGGCTTTTCGAGTTATTTTTTGTACTTTTGCAGCCGATAACGCATTTTGCGAACAAAACAGGATTCTTTAAAGAAAAGAAAGGAAATAACAATGAAGAAAATATTATACTTTGTGGCAGCCATGGCTGCTACATCCTTTATCACTACGATGGGTACCAGCTGCAAGTTTGCACCCGACCAGCATGACGGCGACACGGTAGCTGCCAGCGAGTTTTACCCGATAGATACCTCTGCGGCTCATGCCAAGAAGATGGCGAAGATTGCTGCCATCAAGAACGGAAAAGACAGTGTAGGCATCTATTATGTGGGCAGTAATTCTACCAAAGACCTCATCGAGCTCGTATCCTATCCTTCACGCCGCGACACGATGATGTACAGCAAGACCCGACACATAAAGGTGAAGGGCAATGCCGATATCAACCACGTGGTTCGTGTAGACTTCTATCTCCTCAATGGCAAGGATTCGCTGGTGAAATATGTGGAGGAAGTGGAGCTCAAAACAAAAGAATAAAGCACCCCAAGCACACAAAAAAAAGCTAGCATGCAAAAACGCACGCTAGCCTTTTTCGTATTTTATCTTACCTGAATTTCAAATCACTAATCACTAATCACTAATCATAGAATCCCGGCTGCTTATACTCAATGCCCAGTTCATCATCTACTGTTGCGATGACACCCTGAATCTGACCCATGGCAAACATACGGCCGAGGAGAGTGTAACCGGCATTGTGACCATGATTGCTCTCATCGAATACGCCACCAGGCTCATCAGTGAAGGTCATACCGTGGTCTACTCGCATTGGCAGACGACGGCCGGAATTGCACTTGCCTTCCTGCTCAGCCTTCTCGAAGATGCGGCAAAGTTCAATGAGATGGCCGCGACCACCCAAGTGAGAAGCCTCTGTAAAGTTGCCGTTAGGGAAGATGTAGCAGGAACGCAGATGAACAAAGTGAGTGCGGTCAGCAAACTGCTTCGCCATCGCCACACAGTCGTTGTGCTCGCCGGCAGAGAATGAACCTGCACAGAAAGTCAAACCATTGTGCTTGTTTGGCACAGCATCGAGCATCCACTGGATATCCTCGGCACGACCGATGATTCTTGGCAAACCGAATACAGGATAAGGAGGATCATCCGGGTGAACACACATATTGATATCGTACTCATCGCAGATAGGCATGATAGCCTCCAGCCAGTACTTCATGTTCTCCTGCAACTTCTTCTTGTCGATGCCATCATAAAGCTTCAACAGGTCGCGGAACTTCTGGACAGGAGCAGAATCGCCCTCGCTGAAGTTACCCGATACGAAGCCCTGGGTCTTGATGATGATATTCTCTACCAGGGCATGATCCTGCTCTGGTGTAGAAGTCTTCTTGATTTCATCAGCCTCAGCCACAAGGTCTCTGCCCCACTTGTGTTCCTTAGAGAACTCAGCCCAATCCTCACGAGCGCCTTCACGCTGCAGGATATAGATGTCGAAGTAGGCAAACTCGCCCCAGTTCATATAGAGGTTGTTGGCTCCGTTAGGATTGTCGTGCGACAAATCGGTACGGGCCCAGTCTAATACAGGCATGAAGTTGTAGCAGATGCATTTGATGCCTTCCTCGCCCAGGTTGCGGAGACTCGCCTTGTAAACCTCAATCTGATGATCACGGTCAGGACCACCATATTTCAGGGTTTCAACCACAGGCAAAGACTCTACCACGCTCCATTTCATACCATAAGACTCGATGTACTCCTTGAGTTCATGAATCTTCTCGCGTGTCCAAACCTCACCCAGAGGAACATCGTGCAATGCGGTAACAATGCCCTCAACACCAATCTGCTTCAACTGTGCAAGTGTAATCTTATCTTTCTTGCCAAACCAGCGCCATGTTCTTTCCATATATATATTATAATGTATAAGTTTAAAAATGAATTATCTTGCAGCAACATACTTATGCAATGTCGCTCTTACTGCACCCTTACCAGCGAAGAGTTCCTTCACCATGCCCTCAATCTGCTCGCCGAAGCCAGCCTCATAGAGATCGAGTCCGAACACATCCTTGCGAGAATAGAGGTTCTTGAGGCAAGAATAGTCCTGATCAGCCTTGCCTACTTCAAGAGGAGCTACGATGGCCTGCAGTTCTGCCAACAATGGGTCGGAAGATGGCTCGAATGGCTTCAGGTTATCATCCAATGCCTTGAGATAACGGGCATAACCTGCTAATACCAAAGGAATCAACACGAGATTGCTCTTGTCGAGACCACGGTCGATATACTTCTTGATAGTCTCACCGAAACGGATAGAGAGCTTCTGACTGGTATCAGTAGCGATACGCTGAGGAGCATCCGGCATAAAAGGGTTAGGCAGACGCTTGTTAATAACGGTGCCGATAAACTCGTATGGGTTCAATACACCTGGATCTGTTACTACTGGCATCGCCTCAATATAACCGATCTTCTGGATAAAGGCACGCAGGTCCTCATCCGCCATCTCGGCAGAAATCAAGGTATAGTCGAGCATGCAGCCATAGATAGACATCGCTGTATGGAGAGGGTTCAGACAGGTGGTTACCTTCATGGTCTCAACCTCATCTACAGTCTTGCGGGATGTATAGAGCGCACCGCCCAACTCCAATGGCGGACGACCGTTGGTATAAGTATCCTCGCAAACGAGATACTGCACTTCCTCGGCATTTACGAAAGGAGCGGTGAAAGTATGCTTCTCGGTGATAATCGTATTGTTATCCTCGAAACCATCCTCAGCGATCATCGCCTGTACCTTCTCGTGTGGACGAGGAGTAATCTTATCAATCATAGACCAAGGATAGGTTACCTTGCTGCTGTCGTTGATGTAATCCAGGAATCCAGCCTCAACGATGCCATCCTGTGCCCAACGCTCAGCATAAGCCTTTACGCCAGCCTTAACATGGTCGCCATTGTGAGAACAGTTGTCGGTAGACTGAAGAGTAAGTGGCAACTTGCCTGCCTTATAACGCTCATAGAGAAGAGCGGTAAGCTTACCCATAGCAAATACTGCATCAAGACCACGTGCCAGATCTGCATCATTATAAGAATATCCCTTCTCTGTGATGGTGAAAGTTACCATCTGCAGACTTGGAGCCTGGAAAATCTGGACCAAGCGAGCCCAATCCTCACCAAACTGCTTATCCGCCTTGAGGCTTTCTGTGATAGAAGCGATAACCTTCTTCTCGATGGTGCCGTTAGACTGGAGGCTCACCAGGAGCGAGAGATTATGGTAAGGGCGATAAGCCTTGTCGATAATTTCGTAGTCGAAGCTTTCAGCAACAATAACACCACGGTCGTACTTGCCGGTGTTTAGTGCATCGTTAAGGATGGCTGCCGGGAACGCACGGAAGATGTTACCTGCACCGAAATGAACCCAAGTAGGCTCGTCGTGAGTCTTCTTAGCTACGGCTGCGATGTCATACTTAGGAAGCTCATAACCCTTAGCTTCCCATTCTGCAGCATTAAAGCTGCGAGAAAGAATTTCGTTCAGTTTCATGATTAATAATTATTGATGTTGTTTTATGTAAATTTTAACCTTTTTATAAGCAATACAATGATTTCTTTTCTGTTGGGTCAGGGCAAAATTACGAATTTAATCTGAAATACCGCTCCTTTTTAGAGATTATTTCAAAATATTGAACAATAAGAAACTTAAATTGAACAATTAGAAATGTTTCGGTAACAAAAAATACTTTTCGCCCTGTTTCCCTTTTTACCGGTAGTAGACTATTTATATACACTTTACAGATTATCCAGTTCCTTGATCTGCTTTTTCGGTGTCACTCCAAGTCCCTTCAGGCTCTCTACCCTTCTCATCACATTGCCGGTGCCGTCATAGAGTTGCTTCTTTGCCTTATCAAAAGTACCCGAAAGACGGGTTATCAGATCACCCACACTCATAAAGGTATCTTCGAAGCCAGCCACCTTATCATACAGGTCAGCAGCCGTCTTCACGATTTTCTCTACATTCTTGTTCTGCCGGTCATACTGCCAGAGATTATACGCCAGCTGCAACGCCATGAGCAGATTGCTTGGTGAGATGATAATAATCTTCTTCTGATAAGCATAACGGCTGAGATCCGGCTGCTGCTTCATGGCTGCGATATAGCTGGTCTCGTTAGGGATGAACATCAGTACGAAGCCGATGGCATCATCCACCAGCTTGGAATAGTCTTTGGCTGCCAGTTCATCGATGTGCTTTCGTACGCTCAGCGCATGTGCCTTCATCAGGCGTTCCTGTTCATCCTCATCTTCAGCTGCCAGAGCATCGGAATAGGCGGTAAGCGAAACCTTGGAATCGATGACCACACTTCTGCCTTCCGGGAATCGGACGATGACATCCGGACGATAGTTCTTTCCCTCTTCATCTTTCGTATTCTCCTGAATGAAGAATTCCTCATCTTTACGAAGTCCGCTGTTCTCCAGGATGGTTTCCAGCACCATCTCGCCCCAGTCGCCCTGCATCTTGCTGTCGCCCTTCAATGCCTTGGTCAGGTTGGCAGCATCGGAGCCAATCTTCTCGGTCTGCTCCTTCAGGTTCAGTACAGCCTGCTGCTGTTCCTGCTGGAAGAGTTTCATCGTTGCCTCAAAGGTGTTCTGCAGTTCCTTCTTGTTCACCTCGTTCTGGGTTTTGCTCTCCTCTACCGATTTCTTGAAATCAGCAAACTGTTCCTTGATAGGTTTCAGGAGTTCATCCATCTGCAGACGGTTGGTTTCCTGCAGAGCCGACTGCTTGGCAGCCAACTGCTCAGCCGCCACCTTCTGCTGTTCTATCGTCATTCGGTGCATTTCCTGCTTCAGACTCTCGAGTTTCTGTGCCCACTGCTGATCGCTTTCTGCTCTGAGTTTCGCCGCATACAGCCGCTCGTTCTCCATTTGAGATTTCATTGATTGAACCTCAGAAGCATGATGCAGTTTTATCTGTTCGATGTTAGCCGCCAGCACCTGAGCCTTCGCTACGAGCTGGGTTTTCTCCTCTCCCGCACTTTTTGCTTCCATCAGTTTCCCTACGAAGAATCCGATGGCAAGCCCTATGATGATTCCAATTACTATTTCCATTTATCCTTGTTTTGAATGATTCTGTAAATCTGCAAAAATTATGATTTGCAAAAGTAATCATTTCAAGACATAACACCAAACATCATGGGGGATTCTTGTAGATATTTAACTCTTCTGCATTTTACTATGCAAACAAAAAGAGCGCACCGCTATTGGCACGCTCTTTTCTTTAAATCATCTTTTAAATATACATTATCGGTTGGCAGTAGGCCACTGATAAGTATCAGTGCAATGGATATCAGCACTCTGGTCGGCAATCATCAACTTGAAATCGCCTTCCTCCAATCTCCATTTGCCATTCCAACCTACGAAGGCCAAATCGTCTGCCTTTAATTCAAATGTCATGGTCTTGGTCTCACCAGGCTGAAGTTCCACCTTGTCGAAGGCACGGAGACGACGGCCATCAGGCACAACACTAGCGATGAGATCGCTACTGAACAGGAGGACACTCTCCTTGCCTGCCACCTTTCCCGTATTCTTCACATCCACGCTCACCTTGATGATGTCGCCGTGGCGGAAATCAGACTGAGAAACCTTCAGGTTGCTATATTTGTAAGAGGTATAACTCAAACCATATCCGAAGCCCCACTGCTGGGTAATCTTCGCATTGTAGTCGTAAGCACCTTCCATCGTACCCACCTCCTCACTCTTCTTGAAGTCATAGTTGGCGAGCGAATTGATTTCCTTAGGATAGGTGTAAGGCATCTTGCCACTGAAGTTTGACTTGCCCGATACCAGGTTTGCCAAAGCATCGCCGCCCATGTTGCCAGGGATAAGGATGTTGATGATGCCCTGTGCCAATGGTTCGATGTCAGCGATGAGACGAGGACGACCTTCATTCAGCACCAAGATGACAGGCTTGCCTGTCTGAGCCAAAGCCTTGACCAGATTACGCTGGTTCTCTGAGAGCCAAAGGTCGGTCAGGTTGCCCGGAGTCTCTGTATAGGAGTTCTCGCCAATGCAAGCCACGATGACGTCAGCATCCTTCGCTGCAGCCACTGCCTCCTGAATCTGAGGTTCGTTCTCCTCCCAGTATTTTCCCTTCTCATTATAGGTAACACCCTGGTTCAAGATAACATTCTCCTTGCCATACTCATTACAGAATGCCTCATAGATGGTATTGTACTTGCCGGCAAACTCATCAGCACGATGACCCTGCCAGGTATAGCTCCATCCACCGTTCAGACAACGCATCTGATTGGCATTAGGACCTGTAAGGAGAATCTTCTTGCCATGCTGCAAAGGAAGGATATTACCCTCGTTCTTCAGGAGCACCATACTTTCGGTAGCTCCCTCCAAGGCGAGCTTGGCAAACTCCTCACCACCAAACTTAGGATAATTCTTCAGTTTCTGGGTTGGGTTCTTGAAGAGGTCGAGACGGTACTTCATGCGAAGCACACGGCGACAGGCATCGTCGATGCGACTCATCGGAATCTTACCTTCCTTTACCAGTTCTACAAGATAGCCACAAGCATCGCAAGAATAAGGTTCCATAATCATGTCGATACCGGCATTGATGGCGATGCGGAGCGCATCCTTCTTGTCCTTTGCCACCATCTCACGAGTATAGAGATTGTTGATGTCTGCCCAGTCGGTGATGAGCACACCATCCCATCCAGTCTCTTCCTTCAGCCATCCTGTCAGGAATTCCTTGTTGGCATGCATCGGCACACCATTGACGGAAGCGGAATTCACCATCACGGTTAAGGCTCCAGCCTGCAGACCCGCCAGGAAAGGAGCGAAATGCTTCTCTCGCAAGTCGGCAGGAGAGATATAGGCTGGCGTACGGTCTTTACCGGTCCAAGGCACACCATAGCCCATGAAGTGCTTCATGGAAGTGGCAATGTGATACTGGTCGATGTTGTTTGGGTCCTCGCCCTGGAAACCATAGACCATCGCCTTGCCCATCTCTGAACTGAGGTAGCAATCCTCGCCAAAGTTCTCCCAGATGCGAGGCCAACGGGCATCACGACCGAGATCAACGGTAGGACTGTAAGTCCAAGGCACGCTCACCGCACGAGTCTCATAAGCGGTAGCCTCAGCCGAACGGCGAGCTATCTCACGATTAAAGGTGGCAGCCACATTGATGTTCTGCGGGAAGAGGGTTCCACCCTGTGTATAAGTAGAACCGTGGTTCTGGTCGAGACCGAAGACACAAGGGATGCCGATGCGCTTCATTGAGATCTTCTGGATTTGTGCGATATACTTCTCCCACTGCTTAGCGGTTGGTGCGCAGGTATTTGGAGCGTTGAGGATTGAGCCAATCTTATAGCGGGAAAGGATAGAATCGGTCTTGTGCTCGTCGATATAGAACACACCATTCTTGTCGTTGGCACCAAAGAGGTCGGTCACCAATTCCATCATCTGACCTATCTTTTCCTCCAAGGTGAGTTTCTTCAGAGTTTGTTCTACCTGAGCCTCAATCTTAGGGTCGCTCTTGATAACCGGAACATTGGCACTGGCTGTATAAGCCAATGCCAACATTGAAATAGATAATAAAATTTTCTTCATAAACAGTAAAGGTTTGACGCTTTATGATAAAAACGGAAATCTTTCTAATATATTATTCAATAGTTACTTTATCTACATAATAGCCATGTCCCACACAGATGAACCCCTCCTCGGCAGCCATCTTGTCGAGTGTATCCTGGGTCAACTCAAACTTCACGACATTGCCCTCACCAAACTCGTATGGAGAAGTCAAGTCGGTCCACCAGGCGGTGGCAAGCTTGATCTGATGGTAAGCATCGTCATCCTTCATCGAGCAGTAAACTCGGAGGGTCTGCCCCTCCTTCCACTTAGCTACCTGGTCCTTGGTGATGAGGTTGAAGTTCTTGTTAGGGTCACCATCTCCCAAGTCCCAAGATACATAGTGATGACCTTCCCAGAGCACATTCTCCATAGAAGGCTTAGGCTCGGAGGTTACCTTGATGGTGCCGCCAGGGAACTCCACTCCATCGCCATCCACGAGCGTGATGGCATAGTCGCCATTCTCCAAATCGGCAGGAGCAGTGAGCTTCATGGCTGTGCCCTCTTCCAAGATTTCGAAGGCTACTTCCTTGCCACCTACCATTACTTTAGTAACTGTACCGAGATTCTTGCAATTATGGATAGTGGTCTCAGCACCTGGAGCTACCCAAAGCTCGACGGTATTGGTACCGAGAGCTGGGTCGTCGGCAGCTGGAGTTACTACCACATTGAGGGTGCGAGAAGTGGTCTTGCCCTTGGTGGTGGTTGCCACAATCTTCAGTTCATGATTACCTATAGGCAAAGGTTGGTCGATAGTAGTACCTTCGGCTATCTTAGTGCCATCGAGCAACCATGTCACAGTGGTGTAGTGAACAGGAGTCACCTTGATTTCCAACTTATAATTAGTCTTGCGGTCTATCTGGGAATCAGCCAAGTCGGTGTTCAAGATACGTGGATTGTCATCTTCGCTGGCTGTGAAGTATGGTTCATCATCAGAAGAGCAAGAAGACAAGGTAGATGTACCAGCCAGTGCGAAACCCACGGCTAAGAGCATCATCATAGCCTTCAAGACTTTTCCCTTATATTGTTTCATTGTCTTATTCATAATTAATTATTCTATTCTATTGTCCTATAAGACTTAACATTTAACACTTAACATTAAACACTACTTGCTATATCCCTTTCCGAATGGAGGATTGAAGTCTGGCTGAAGGTTTACATCAGCCTTGTCCCACCAGAGGCGCTTGTGCCAATCGTCTGTACCACCCATGCGGTCGATGGCAGCCTTGTAGTTGGCATTGTTGTACTGAGCTTCCAATACAGGATACTGCAAGCGGACAGGCATTGACCAATCGGAATCCGTATAAGTGAAACCATTCTTGGTCAAGAGATCACGATTCAAGATGGCAGGATAGTCAGAGCGGCGCAAGTTAGCCCAACCCTCAGAAGGGTTCATCATGTGGAGAATCCAAGCCTGAGTGTTGATGGTCTCCTTAGGATTGTCACCCAACGGATTGCTGGCAATGAACGCATCAATCTCTTCCTTGGAAATCTTGTTGGATGTAAGATAGTAGTTGTTGAGCAACTCCATGCTGGCACGAACACCAGCCTCGTAGTGACTCTCAGCATCACCACCACCAACATTCCAATCCTTGGTTGCAGCCTCAGCCTTGAGGAACTCCACCTCAGCATAGCTCATCAAGTCGCCAGGACAAGAAGGCATCTCGAAGTCGATGTTCAGGCAAGGACGACTAGCTCGGGCTATATAATCAGAGTTGGCATAAGTGTTCTCGTCTATCTCTGCATACTTCTTCAAAGTAGGAAGGTCATCCAACGTAGCTGGATTCATCCAATCTGTGTACCAGGCAGCACCAGGGTTGCAAGGCTCCTCACCGAGATTCTTGCTCTTGAAGTAAGCCAGGAAATCATCGGTCAAGTCGATGTTCTGCTCCTTATCTGGCTTCACCTGACTACGCTTGATATTGTAGTAGTGACGGCAGATGCGATAGAGACGAGGGTCGTTGGTATTCTGCAACTGATAGAACAAGGTAGAGCATACCATGGTAGGCGATGTGGGATCCTGACCATAGAGAGTCTCGCTCAATGCATTGGCACGGAAATCGTAGTCGTTGGCTCCATCATAATAGGTAAATGGAGAATCAGCATACTTGATATAAGCATCATCTGCTGCACTGGCGATAGCACCGGCAGCCACAGCCTTCTCAAACTCCTCCTTTGCCTTCTGTGGATTAACATCGGAAATGCGCATGGCATAGCGCATACGGAGTGCATTGGCATACTTCTTCCACTTAGCTACATCACCACCCATGCTGGTGACATCACCAGAAATGTGGTCGGTACCTGTGCCAAGCTGCTTCTCGCAAGCGTCAAGTTCCTCGAAGAACCAGCTGTAGAGTTCCTCTACGGTATCATACTTAGGGTTGGAGATACCTGAGATATAACCCAGACCTGCCTCCGAACAAGGCACGTCACCGTAGGTATCTGCCAAAACTGCCGTGAGATAGACACGATGGATACGAAGTGCCGCATTCAAGTTTAACTTGTCAGCAGATTTGTGGATGGCATCCACAAGGTTCTTGATACTGATTTCATAATAGCGGTCCCAGACACGACGGGTCATATCATCTTCTCTGAAATTAGAACCAGCGTAATTGGTTACATTCCAACCGCCAGCGAAATACTGTGGAAAACCCGTTATATAGTTACGGTAGGTATCCATCAGACTGAAGTCACCGTAAGTCTGCAACAAAGCTGTTGTCAACTGTGCGTTAGGGTCGAGCTCGTTCACCTTGGTCTTGTCGGTATTGATGTTACTCAAGGTATCATCAGAGCAAGAAGTCATCGCAGTGCCGGTTGCCATCAGGGCGAAAGCCATCATCAGGCTGCTCTTACCTATATATTTCTTGATTATATTGTTCATTTTCTTACCTTATTATATATTAGAACTCTTCTAAAGAAATTGATTCATTTTTTTTCGGGACTAGAACTTCACGTTCACGTTCAAACCATAACTCTTGCGAGATGGCAGGGAACCATATTCCAGACCGAGACCTGAGGTGTTGTAGCTGGAGTCTGGGTCGATGTTAGGAATGTTCTTCCAAACAATGAATGGGTTACGAGCCACGAAGGATACGGTCAAGCCCTTGACATACTTGCCCAGGATGCTCTCTGGGAAGGTATAGCCGAAAGTAATCTCATGACACTTCACATAAGAGTTGTCGTAAACGAAGGCACTCTGCACGCCTTTTGCCACATGCTTCCAGTAATCTTCAGGGTTCACGGCGATGTCGTTCTTGCGATAAGTACCGTCGCCATTGTCGATGACACCATCTACGACAAATCCCTTGCAGTTACCTGCTGCACGCCATTCGGCAAGTTCCATACCCGAAGCCTTGCGAGCCTCCTCAGAAGAGTACCACTCCTCACGGCCTGCCAATGTTCCCTTTGCCTTACCTGTCTCGTATGCAGAACGCATGGACATAGAGTAGATGTCGGCCCCTACCTTCACATCGAAGGATGCAGAGAGGCGGAAGTTCTTGTAGCTGAAGGTTGAGTAGAAACCACCTGTCCAGTCCCAAGTAGAGTTGCCGATGGTCTTGATTTCCTGGTCAACCTTTGGAAGACCAGTAGCTGCATCGACAACCACCTGACCCTTGTCGTTGTAGAGGAAGTCGTGTCCACGGATAGCTCCATAGTTCTCACCTACCTTGGCACCTACAGAAACACCGCACCAGGTTGCCTTCGCCAACTCGAAGTAGTCCATGCCATCGATGAGCGACTTCACCTTGTTGGTATTCTTCGAGAAGTTGACACCCAAGTCCCAAGCGAAGTCCTTGATCTGCAAGGCACGGGCATTGAGGGCAATCTCGACACCCTGGTTCTGAATCTCACCGGCATTGATGAGGCGGTAAGCATAGCCAGAGGTGGTGGTTGAAGCCAAACTCAAAATCTGGTTCTTGGAGTTCTGGTTGTAATAGGTGGCATCCAAGCCCAAGCGTCCGTTAAGGAACTTCATCTCCAAACCTACCTCGTAAGAACCTGTCATAGTAGGCTTCAAATCCTTGTTCGGCTGTGTTGAGTTGGCTATCATACCGATGGTATAACCCGAGTAGCTGTACTTGCCCGTGGTATAGTTGAGTGCCAACAGGTATGGATCGGTATCGCTACCTACCTTTGCCCAAGATGCGCGAATCTTACCATAATTGATGAACTTCTTGTTCTTGATAAACTCAGAGAAAACCAAACTACCCGATACAGATGGATATACGTATGTATTGTTATTTGTAGGGAGCGTAGACGACTTATCGCCACGGAGGGTTCCCTCCAAATAGTAAGTATGCTTGTAGCCGAGGCTCGCGCTGGCATAGAGAGAGCTGATCTGCTTCTTGTACATACTCTCACGAGTGTTCTGTTCCTGATAGTTCATGATGTTCTGGATGCCATTCATCTGCTGGTTGAGACCGACGTTGGTAGTGGTCTTGTTGTTCACCTTGAAGATGTTACCACCAGCGGTAGCGTTGACATCGAAGTCGCCCCATGAGTTGTTGTAGAGGGCAAGTATCTCGGCGTTGAGTGTGCGGTTCTTGAAGATTTGGTCGGTAAGCTTTCCGGCAGGAGTTCCTGGAGTTGTCTTGGCGATGAATTCCTGGAAGTTCATGCTGTTGATGTCGGTACCGATAGTACCCTGCAACTTGAGGTGCTTGTTGATGTTCCAGATTGCCTTACCCGTAAAACGGAACACGTCCTTGTCGGATGTATTGCTGTTCTTATAGAGATCCCAGTATGGGTTCTTGTTATACTGATCGTTACCATTCCAGTTGGAGTAGTTGCCATCGGCATCTTCATAGTGCTTCAACCAAGCCTGGTCGTAGGTACCTGCCAGGGTCATGAGGTTCTTACCCACGTTGCTCTGGGAGTCACCAAGGGCAGGACGGTTCTTTACCTTCTCACGAGTATAGTTGGCGGTGAAGTCGAAGTCAACAGGACCTGCAGAGGTATTCACTCGGAGGTTGAAGTTGTCACGACTCATATTGGTATTTGGCAAGATATCCTTATTGCGCATATCGGTAACAGAGAAACGCATACCCGTCTTACCGGAATTAACTGAGAGGATGGCAGAGTTCTGGGTGGTAAAACCTGTGCGGAAGAAATCAGAAGCATTGTTAGGATGCATCATGAATGGACGTTCTTCGCCATCGAAATATTTGAACATGAAGTCATCGGCCTTAGGTCCCCAACTTGAGTTCGTACCAGAAGTGCTGGATGTAGGAAGCTCGCCATTGTAGCCAGCACCATATATCTCCTGGATGTCGTCCCATTTAGCCAACTGGGTATCGATAGTATAAGAACCATTGTACTCCACGGAAATTCTATCCTTCTCCGCCTTCTTGGTCGTAATCAAGATAACACCATGAGAAGCACGGCTACCATAGAGGGCAGAGGCAGCAGGACCTTTCAATACGGTCATCGTCTCGATGTCATCAGGATTGATGGCAGAGATACCATCACCGAGGTCATAACCACCACTTTCACCAGCACTGCCAAAGTTGGTATTATCCAAAGGCACACCATCCACCACGTAAAGAGGCTGGTTATTGCCTGCCATTTCTGTATTACCACGAAGAAGCACGCGGGTAGAACCTGAAGCACCGCCAGCGGTGTTCTGCACAACGAGACCAGCCACCTTACCAGAAAGAGAGTTGATGACGTTGGTTTCCTTCGCCTTGGTAAGTTCCTCACCTTTCACTTCCTCCAAGCCATAGCCGAGAGCCTTGCGGTCGCGCTTGATACCAAGGGCGGTAACAACGACCTCATTCAAGGCCTTACCATCCTCTTGCATCTGTATTTTCATGCCATTAGCAGCTTTCACGGTCATCGTCTTGTAACCGATGTAGCTCACTTCGAGCGTTGCTCCAGGCTTGCAGTTCAACGTAAAGTTACCATCCATATCGGTAACGGCACCGTTGGTTGTACCAGCCACCTTCACGCTAGCGCCAATCAAGGTTTCGCCAGTGGCATCCACCACTGTACCCTTGATGCCTTGGTTCTGCTGAACGCTCATCGCTGCATTGTTCATCTGGGCAGCGAGAATGGCAGAAGCAGGCATCCACATCAAACCTGCACCAAGCAGGCCGAGAAACATAGTTTTCTTTCTCATAATTGATATTTTTGTTTTTAGTTTAACATTATTCTTTCCCAAAGATTCCTTCGAGAATCCAAGGAGCATTCACCTTCATACTCTTGAAACGGTCGAAGATGCCATACTTCTCAGAGCCGTTGCCGAAGTGGTTATTGTCCCAAACGAAAGTAGAGAAGCCTCGTTTGCGAGCCTCCGTAGTCAAGAACTTACAGTAGTAGGTCATGTTTTCATGCACTTTCTCTGAGTTAGACTTATAGTGATCGGTTACTCCCCACTCTCCTATTACGATACCCAGTCCTTTGTTGCTCCAGGTATTCACCGCCTTGTCGAAGAAATCCGTCATCGTCTTCTCGTTTTCTGCAGGTATCTTGCCAGCATCCTTGTAGGCATCACCCCAGTAATCGTAGGTGCAATCGCCGGCGTAGCTCCATGGCTGATAGTAGTGAAATTCCACACTCATATAGTTATTGCCATTGCCTTCGGCATCCTTCGGAATGATGAAATCTCCATTCTCTATGCCAAACCATGGGTTACAAACGTAAGTCTGTAAGATGAGGTGGCGCTTGGCATTGTTGCCGCCTGTGGCACGAACCATATCCACGAATATCTGATTGTAAGCATTCTGCACTTCGAGGTTCTCGGCAGTAGGCTTGCCCCAGTTGTCCCTGATGTGAACCTCATTGGTACCGGCGAAAGCCAAGCGACTGTCATAATTGGCAAACTCAGAGGCGATATTCATCCAGAGGAGCGCAAGCTTCTGGCAGTTTTCTTCCTTATATTGATAGGTAGGACGACCTTCGAGCCATTTTTCATGATGCACATTGATGATAACCTTCAAACCGTTGTCAAGGCACCAGCCCACCACCTCCTTGATGCGAGCAATCCAAGCCTTGTCGATGCTCATCGCCTGAGCGTTGGTAATGTGGCACTGCCAACGGATTGGAATACGGATGGCATTGAAACCTGCCTTCTTCACGGCTTGTATCATCTTCTTGGTAACAACGGGATTGCCCCAGGCTGTCTCTGCATGGATAGAACCATCAGGGTTGCCAATCTGCATCGACTCACCATCCTGTCCAGGAGCTGAGCACTCGAATGCGTTGCCAAGATTCCACCCCACAACATCTTTATTCCATTGCTGGGCAGTAGGTATGGATTCGCCTACACCTTCAGAACTGCCGGATGAGGGCAACGTACTTGCTTCGCATGAGAGACATGTGAAGACGCCTATTAAAAAGAGGCTAATTTTCAAAAAGTTCCTTTTCATTTTTATGTTTATATTGTTATTGTTTCGTTTTTTAAATAACTGTTTGACTTACTTAACAGAATCTGGTTGCAAAGATAAAGAAAAGGAACTTCCAGAGGGTTAGATAACAAACAAAAAAAGGTTTCAATTCAGACATATCGTCTAAACAGAAACCTTTTCTTTGAATTTAAAACTCTAATTTACAGATACTTACTTGGAGAAACTCCAAAGTGCTTTTTAAATACAGTACTAAAGTACTTCACATTTACAAAACCGGCTTTCACAGATACATCCAGCACACTATCCCCCTGTTTCAGGAAGATTGCAGCCTGCTCCAGACGTATCAAACGCATAAAATCCTGCGGACTTTGACCCGTAAGAGTCTTCAGCCTACCATAGAAAAGCGTTCTGCTCATCGCCATCTCTCTACAGAGTCGGTCGATATTAAAGTCTGTGTCGCTCAGATGAGTCAACACCAAACGGGTAGCTTTATCTACAAAAGCCTGGTCTTGCGGATCCAGAACAGCTTCTGCCACATTTTCGAATGTCTGTCCTTGCTTATTCAAGACAGTATCATCCTTTTTCTCTTCAGAAGTTCCAGTAGGTTCCAAGTGTTCATAGGATGAATCAGAACCCACAATCTGCTCGGAAGAAGCAGACTCAGAAGCAACCTCTCCTCTAACAAGAGCAAGGCTTCTGTCCATATAATACTGACTCAACCGGCGACGATTCTTCAAAATACTGGCAACCTTACTCGCAAGAATAGCAGTATCGAATGGCTTGGCTATATAGTCATCAGCACCCAGTCCGAGTCCCTCTATCATAAAGTCACGACCAGCCTTAGCAGTCAGCAGGATAACAGGCAGCCATGATGTTTCCTTATTTTCCTTGATGCTGCGACAGAACTCGTCTCCGTGCATTCCCGGCATCATGACATCAGAAACAACGATATCACATACCCCGCCCTCTTTCAAATATTTCAAGGCAGCCTCTGCACTCTCCACATCAACTACTTGATAAGAATCACCAAAAGTCATTCTGATATATTTGCGAAGATCTTCATTGTCATCGACAAAAAGAAGTGTATCCGTTGAAACATCAGCATCCTGCAGAACCGCAGAAGACACAGTCTGGCTAGTTTCATCATGCTTATCTTCAGCTAAAGAAGATTCAGTTGCAACATTTTTCTTTTCTCCTACAAGCCGGACAGAAGAATCTGTTACATTACCTAATGGCATCTTCACACAGAAAGTAGTACCCTTTCCTTCCTCACTTACGAAGCTAAGCTTTCCTCCTAATTTCTCTACAAGCTTTCGTGTAAGCATCAGTCCTAATCCACTTCCCATTTCCTGAGAATTTATCGCATTAGAAGCCCTGAAGAAGGTCTTGAAGATACTCTTAATTTCGGCCTTTGGAATACCTATACCTGTATCACATACATGAATCATAGCCATCTTGCCTTCAACAGAAGCCGACAACGTAACCTTTCCACCTTGAGGTGTATATTTGATAGCATTCGAGAGAAGATTTTCCAATATCAGATCCATCATTTTGACATCAGAATAAATCTGTTGCTGCGGACACGTTTCAATATACAGTTGAATATGCTTCTCCTGAGCTGCCAATACAAACTTTTCCAACTGCACACGTAAAAGCATCGGCAATTCTATATCTTGCAGGCGAACCTGTTCGACAGACTGCTCTATCTTTTGGAAGTCAAGCAATTCTGTAACCATCTTCAATAGTTTGTTGCCGTTGCGATGCGCCATATCCAAGAATCCACGGCTTTTCTCACTCAAGTTGGAATCATTAGCCAGATTATCAAGAGGAGCCAACACGAGACTCAAAGGAGTACGTATGTTATGGGCAGTATTAACGAAGAAATTGATTTTCTCATCATAATACTTTCGCTGTAAGCGCTCTTTGTAATACTGCCAGACAAAATATAAGATGGCAGCAAAAATACAGAGATAGATAATCCATGCCCACCAGGTATTCCACCAAGGCTGGGCTATATGAATCTCCAAAGTTGTTTCTCCCAATTCTCTACCATTACTTCTGCAGATAGCCTTTACATGAAGCACATAGCTGCCCGAAGGCAAATTTACAAATCGTGCCAACTGATTAGAAGATGGTTTACTCCAATTACGGTCGTATCCTTCCAAATAATATTGATATTGAATATCATACTGGTATTGATAATTGATACTCTCGAAAGAAACAACCAGCGTATTCTCATTATGGCTAAGACTCAATTTGCCTTCCTTCAACATTTCAAAGAGACATTCATTCCAGTAATCGGAACGTTCGACACCTTCAACCTCAACACTATGAATACGAAGTGGAGCGGCATAATTCAAACCTTTGGCAAACATAGGAGTCAAAGCGACAACTCCATCGTTGCTGCCAAAAAGCACCCTGCCATCTGTAGTACACGCAACAGACATTCGGTTATACTCACGTTCCATTCCCTTAAAGATGTTGAGGTTTACTATCTTCCCCTGTTTCATGAACGCCAAACCTTTATCCGTACTGATCCACAAATTGCCATTAATACCTTTTATAAGTCCATAAACAGTATTAGAAGGCAAAGCGTCCTGATTAGTATAACGCTTAAACTTCTTTGTCAGTAAATCATAATCATAGAGTCCTCCTCCATCCGTTCCAATCCAGATATGACGGGAATCCTGAAAAGCCATACTGTTGACAAACAAATTAATGTCTTTTTCGGGATACTGTTCAGGATAAAAGAAACGACGAGGATGCAAAGGTTCGCGCTTATCAATCAAATAGCCTCCATGCGAAGTTCCTACAGCAATAAAACGCTTATCCGGTGATTCCGTGATGCATTGCACTTCGTTGACTGGCAGATAGAATACAGACTTTCCCGTTCCATTCAAATTATATTTATCTGAAGGGAAACAAGCCATATCTCCATCCAAACATCCCACCCAAACATTACCATCGCTATCAGTAAAAAGACTGAATACGTAATCACTCTTCAACATTCCTGTTTCCACAGAATAAGCAGGCATACTAGTGCCATCAGCATGAACCTGATATACGCCATTACCATAGGTACCAACCAGAATTCTGCCGTCTACAGTCTGACAAATCGTAAGCGCTACCTTATTATATAATCCATGATGCCAAAGACGAGTCTGCGCATCATAAACACTTACTCCTTTATTTGTGGCATACCATATTTTTCCATCACGGCTTTGGAAAACATCGTTCACACAATTATCTATCAGTGATTGATTGTTGAGATATTCATGTGTGATATATTCCAATGTATGTTTCATCGGTATTGCCAAATCTACTCCTCCCGAGTAAGAGCCTGTCCATAAATCGCCAAAACGATCGCAGTACAAGGTATATAATCCATTACCATTCAGCACGTTACCCGGACGTCCGTCTGTATCAAGCAAGAGCTTGGTTTGTTTATTCGAACTGTCATAAGCATATATTCCAGCTCCATCTACAGCCATCAGAAGAGTCTGCTTATCATATAAAATGATTGAACGTACGGGAATTTTAGGAATGTTTTGCAAAGATTGGAAATCAGCAGATTTTATCAGCTTCCAAGTACGATCATCCACCACTTTAACTCCTTCGTGAAAAGTACCCAGCCAGATACGATGTCCCACAATATCATGATAAGAGGATACTACAGAACTGCCACTAATCTTCTTTTCTAACTTCCGGGCAGACATCGAATAGCAATAAACATCTTTAAATGTTCCTATCAAGAGTTTCTCACCTATAAATTGGATATGATTAATATAGGTATTTTTCAATACAAACCTACCCTTAGCTGTCTCCCGAACTATCTCCTTTCCATCAGTAGCTGCTGATAAGCAATAAATGCCTCTATCCATAGCTAACCAGAAATTGCCCTTTTCGTCTACCAACAGTTCGTTCAACACGATACTTCCACCTAAAATATTCTGAAGATTACATTTCAAAACAAATGTATCTTTCCTCTTATCATATATATACACCTTTCCCTTGTTGTCATAGGCGTAAATCAGATGTTGCGCATCCTTAGTCAGTTTAATACTTCTACCACAAGCATCACTATACGGCATCTCTGTGTATAAAGTATAATTGGTTACTTGTTGCCCATTATATCGGTCAACTCCACGCTTAGTACTTATCCACATGGCACCATCCTCCGCCTCGACAATAGAATAAACTCGAGGGCTGGAAAGACCATTGTCTGTATTGAGATTGGAAAGCATGAACATATTTCTGGAAATATGCGCATATGCCTGAAGAGCCGATGCCAACAGCAGCAATATAATTAGAGTACAGGATTTATATCGTTTCATAATTCTTTCATTGATCTTATTTGGGGACAAAGATAATACAAAAAAATGAAAAACAAATAGAATAATGAGATAAAATGAAAAAAATCTATTATCTTTGCAAGATATTAATATAAAGATATAGACTATGATCAAAAGATTATTATCCTTTCTAGACGCATCGCCAGTGAATTTCCTGGCAGTAAAGAATATCTCCGAGGAATTGGAGAAGAACGGGTTCCGCCGTATGAACCCACAGGAGCCTTTGGGCAAGATTGAAGCGGGTGAAAAGTTCTTCGTTACCAAGAACGACTCTTCCATCTACGCCTTCCAAATCGGAAAGAAACCTTTGGCAGATGCCGGTTTCCACATGATCTGCGCCCACTGCGATTCGCCTACCTTCCGCATCAAGCCAAATGCAGAGATGCTTTGCGAGGGCGGTATCGTAAAACTGAATACCGAGGTTTATGGTGGTCCAATCATGTCAACCTGGTTCGACCGTCCGCTCACCCTGGCAGGTAGAGTTATCGTGAAGGGCGAGAATGCGATGAATCCCCAGACGCTCCTTCTTCATGTGAAGCGCCCATTGCTGCAGATCAGCAATCTCGCTATCCACTTCAACCGTCAGGTGAATGATGGTGTGAAGTTGAGCAAGCAGAAGGATGTACTCCCTATCCTCGGCATCATCAATGATGAACTGGAGAAGGGTAACCTGCTGATGAATGTGATAACCAACGAACTGAATATCCAGAAAGAGGATGTTCTTGATTTCGATCTCTATCTGGCTGATGCCACTCCAGCCTGCACCTTCGGTGTACACGATGAGTTTATCTCTTCAGGAAGACTCGATGACCTGTCTATGTGCTGGGCTGGTGTAGAGGCGATGATTGCATCTGATGCCAATGATACCACCCAGGTTCTCGCCATCTTCGACAATGAAGAAACGGGGTCTCAGACCAAACAAGGAGCCGGAAGTCCATTCCTTTCATATATGCTCCAGCGCATTGCCCTGGCACAGAGCCATACAGAAGAGGCTTATTATCAGGCAGTAGAGCGTGCCTTCATGATTTCAGCCGATAATGCGCATGCCTGGCATCCTAACTATAGCGAAAAATTCGACCCTACGAATCATCCTAAGTTGGGCGGTGGTCCGGTCATCAAGTTCAATGCAGCCCAGAAGTATGCGAGCGATGCTGTATCAGCAGCCATCTTCGCCAACATCTGCGATGCAGCCGGTGTACCATGCCAGCGTTTCGTAAACCACAGCGATGTAGCAGGTGGCAGCACCTTGGGCAATATCCTCGCCTCTTCCATCCCATTGAAGGGTGTGGATATGGGCAATGCCATCCTCGCTATGCACAGCTGCCGCGAAACCGGTAGCGTTATCGACCACGAATATTGCGTGAAGGCTTTCACCAAATTCTATCAGTTGTAATAAAAAACAAAGAAGGTGTGTCTGTATTTATGACACACCCTCTTTGATTTTATATATTAACCTTTTCCTTTTATCGTTCCTAATTCTTTCACATTCTTCTCAAATTCATTTCTTTCACCAATAGCTCCATTACGCAGTTTTGCCCGATAATTATATATCGTATTAACTGCATAATGTAGGAAATCTGCTATCTTCGTACTGTCATCAATACCCAGTCTTATCAAGGCGAATACCCTCACCATTGCCGGTAACTTTGTTGCATCAGTAAGATGGATTTGTGCCTCCGGCTTCAGAAGGCTATTGAGGTCTTCCACGAAATCAGGGAACAGATGCAGGAAGACCTTATCGAAATTTGCATAGAGTTCTCCCAACTCGTGTTCCTTCAGTTCACTGCTTCTCGTCATTGAATAAAGTTCCTGATATTCACAGTTCTTTACCATCTTATTGACATGGAGACGCAACTTATCCAGTTTGTCTATATAATGAGAACATGCTCCCAGGAACTGGCCTATATATTCTTCCTTCACACCATTTGACTCATTCAGTTTATCATTCGAAGTCTTCAACATTTCGTTGGTAGCAGAAAGTTTCTTATTCAGTTCCTCCAATTGTTCATTCGTTTTCTTCAGTTCATTTCTCGCTATGGTAACATATTTCTTCTGTTTATTGACATAGAAAGCCAGAACACCTAAAGAAAGAACCAGAAGGCTGACACAGATGATGGCAAAGACAAGACGCTGGTTTGCCTTCTTGAGCTGTGCCTGATAATTATGATCGATGGTACCAAGCACTGGCGAAATCTGCCAACTGCGAATACGCGTACTAAAACTCTTATTGGCATTCCAGGAGAAGTTGATATATTTATAAGAACGCTCAACATCTCCCTCCTGACTCAGAATATCGGCGAGCATCCAGAGCGAAGCCTGATCATTGATAGCACACTTCACATCACAAATGGCAGATTTTAGCAACCAATATTTCTTCATTTCTTCGTTTTTCAGAGAACGGTAAATCAGATAGCGATAGTAGGCTACGATGCCGTATTCATGACTCCCCTCCTTACATAAATTCAACCGTTCATCATTCACCTTCAGTGCTTCATCCCATTTATTCTGACTGGTAAGCATCACCTCTTTACGCATGAGATAATCTTCGCTATGATGTGGAAGGATAGCAAACAAAGTATCCCGATATGCATTCTGACGACTAAAGAAATTCTGACTTAAATCGGTATCTACCTGCATATTAGAAAAGCCCAACTCACCATAGACATGGTAATAGGCGATGAAATAATCTTTCCGGTTCGATTCATCCAATGTCTTTTTATCTATATGATTGAGCACCTCCAAAGCCTCAGCAAAAGCTCCGGCTGTAGAATACTGCAAAGCTAACTGACTTTTCAATCCAGCAACTTCAGCCGGCAGTCCCTCCTTCTGAGCCAATACAATGGCTTTCTGAATATAAGCCACAGCAGAATCGCTCTGGTAGGACTTATATTCAGAATAAATCTTGCGATAAGTATTGATGAGCAACTTCGGATTGTTCTCCTGATGAATCAATTCCTTCAACTGAGCGATGCTACTTTCTTTCAGTTTGGTATAGTGCTGGGATTGCTCTATAGCCCGATCAAGTTGGGCATACAATTCACTGATGCTTTCCTTTTGAGCAAAGCATGATGTAAGTGTAGCGAAACACCAGATATACAATAGAGATAATAATCTTTCTATCATAGGTTGATAATATTTTGTTGTATAGGTATCATTAGAACCAGCCCTTACTGCTGTATAGGACATTCAAGAGACAAAGGTATAGTTTTTTGGGCATATTTCCAAATTTTCTTGCATTTTTTTGATTTTCTTTTTTACGTTTGTTATTCTTACATTCTTACATCCTTGCACCTCCCCCAAAAAGGCTGCCCCAAAAAGTTTGGAGCAGCCTTAAACAAAGCTTTATACCCTAAATTATTTAAACTAAAACCTAAAATGCTTATGAATATCAACCTACAACTTATTTCTTTTCTACTTTGAGAACTGCCTTGTCTACACCGGCAGTCAAGTCAACTGTAAGAACGTATGTCTCGCCATCCTTCAGTTCTACTCCATCTTTCAGGTAAACATTGCCGTTGTCGTGACCGTTACCGTCACCGATGCCGAACACCTCGCTATCAGTTGAGATGAGATGGCTGTTATCCTGACCCTTGAACTCAATACCCCAGTTTGCCTGACCGAAGAACTTGAAGTTTACTTCAGTAGCTCTGAGTTGCTTGCCTACGGTGAGTGTAACCTGATATACCTTATCCTTGATTGGAGTGAGACAGACGTCAGAGTCAACACCTGTCCACCAGCCATGATTTACAGCCTCCCAAGTTGGCTTGTTGACACCTTCATTACCGATGATCCAGAGTGCACCAGTACCATCGCCATTCAGTGACATAGGCTCACTTCCATTCATTGTCCAGATGCGGAATGACTTATGGGTGAAGTCTGCCAAAATAGTATATCTGCCGGTAATAGCCTTGAAAGTATAGCTTCCATCCTCTTCTTTCTGGAACCAGTCGCTGTCATAATACCAGTCATCTGGCAGATTATTGCCGTTGATAGTAAGGTTACAGGTAGCACCTTGCTTGATATCACCCACCCAAGTCTTGCCTGCATCAGAATCGGCAAAATCGAGGATAGTAACAGGCAATACATCGGTAGGACCAGCCGTATAGTTCTTGGCATCGAAAGTGACAACTACATCGTTCATATTCTCAGAAGTGAAGTTGAAGTTGCCTGTTTCTTCCAAACTGATATCCTTACCTGTGCTGGAACCGAAGACAAACTTTCCATCCTTCGTTGCAAAATATCCCTTGAAGGTCTTCTTACTGCTAGGAAGAACAGCCTGATAAACAAAGTCGCTTTTCTCTGTCATGTCATATTTAACACCATCAGCACTCACAAACTGCAGATTGTTGAAATGAGGGCGCTTGATATCAAACGACAAGGTCTCTGTATTCGATTTGGTTGATACATTCTGCAGAGTAAGTTGAATATCCACCTTTCCATCAGGAACATTCTGTGCATAAGGCACTTTCAGTTTGACTGTATATTCACCAGCCTCCTTGGTACGGATGGTAGTTTCATCTACACTCTGCCCACTAAACAGGAGGTTTGCTTTCAAGGTAGAGAGAGCCACGCCTCCCTCATCCTTGCAGCTTACTTTCACCTCCACTTCATCGCCCATCCATACAGCTGTAGCAGGAGCCGTATAGCTCATCACAGGATTACCGGCAGGAGTAGGCGCACTGTAATCATCATCGCCGCAAGATGCCATCAGTGGCAGGGCGAGCAACGCCATGATATAATATCTGATATGTTTCATAATGATCGTATCTTTAATGAATCATTTACTATAGTTTATGGATTACTTATTCCACTTGCAAGAAATCACACCATTAGCAGGAACATTGCAGGTAAAATTATGAGTTCCATCACTGAGGTTGATTGACTTAGCCTCATCTCCCTCGTTGATAATGACAGCAGCATAACTACCATCAGGATTAACAAACTCAGCATGTGTAATCTTGCTGTCATTAACGGTGCGGGACGTATTACCAATGCGAACCGCACCAGGAGCAACGACACTAGACATGTGGTTGATGATGTAATAATGAGAATTGTAGCTCAACTGGTTGTAACCATTCTGATTGATATCAATAGCACCATAGCAGGTCTGGCATCCACCATCCTGGTTAGGTCCCATCTTATTGTCAAGCATCAGATTCCATACAAGCACAGCCTTGCAATTCTGGTTTACCGTAGCGAGCGCCACATTCTTCATGTCCGCCATCAGTCGTTTACTCAAGTCACGTCCGTTATTCCAGGTTCCGATACTGGTTTCCGAGAATATCAGTTCCTTGTCAGGACGCTGGTTGTGGATATCAGTCAACTCGCTGTTGTTGCCACCATAATCATGATAAGCTGCACCTACAACCAGCTCTGAGCCCTCAAAGTTTTCACCGATAGCATTGTAGAGTTTCACAGGATAATCTTCCTGATCAGCAATATTGTCATAGTTGTAGTTGTGATCGAAGACATAAATCTTGGTCTGCAGATTATTCTTCTTAAACTGTGCGGCCAACTCCTTCACGAAAGGAGCCTCTTCCTGCCAAGGCATATAGAGTGAAGCACAGTTAGCCTTGTTCAATGGCTCATTCTGAGGACTAACAGCATAGATATTGATACCTTTCTCCTTCATCACATTAATAAACTTCACGAAGTACTTGGCATAAGCCTCGCGATAATCCGGATTGAGATGACCATCAGTCCATGAATCCTTAGGATTCTTGGTATTAAGGTCTGTCACCTTCATCCATTTTGGACAAGTCCAGGGAGCTGCGATAATCTTCAGATTTGGGTTGATGGCAAGAATCTCCTTCAATACCGGAATCACATAATCGTTCTCATCGCTATAGAGCGCAAAGTTGCTGATAGGGTCAGATTCGCTGCCCTTCGTGTCGCAATAGGTATACTCGGTACTTGAAAAATCGTTGCATCCCAAAGAGATACGGGCATAACTTACGCCATAGCCCTCTGTGGTAGAGTAAATGCGCTTCAAGAGAGCCAGACGCGCCTCTGGGTTCATCTGCATCAGATTATAGCAGGATGAATAAGTGATGGCATAACCGAATCCATCAATCGTCTGATACTTCTTGTTTAAATCGAGTTCGATGGTGGTTGGTGCCATAGATACTCCATTATACCACTTCACCTCACCCTGTGCCAATGAATAGACTCCATCGGCTGTGGTAATGAAAGTTTTGGCTGTTCCTTGTGCCGGTACCGGATTTGGTGCCTCACTAGGAGTATCAAAGTCTACAGGATCTGAGAAGGAGTTACTGCTGCTGCAAGCTGTCACTGAGAAAGCCGTTGCGCAGACCAGCATCATCAGTTTATTGCTATAGTATTTCATATTCGTTTCTTCTATTATTTGTTAATAACGGTTTGAGTTGAAAGCTATCCAGGTTAGCTTAGTAACCTGGATTCTGCTCTAGATTGGTATTCTGGTCAAGAGCGGTCTGTGGAATTGGCAACAGGTATGAGTTGCTGTCAAATTGTCTTACCTGTCTGATGCGTCCGCTGTCACGGTTATCTATTCCGTTGAGATATTGCTCCACCTTGTTATTGCGGCAGAGGTCGAACCAGCGTTCTCCCTCAAAGGCAAGTTCCAGACGGCGCTCATGGAGAACAGCCTCTATCATAGATTCCTTGCTGCCAGTCTTGTCGGATGTCAGTTCCTTCAGTTTGGCACGCTTGCGAATCTGGTTCACAAGTTTCGCACTCTCGGCAAGATTGCCCTTATAGGCTTCTGCCTCAGCCTTCATCAGGATAATATCAGCTAAGCGAACCCAGTAAATATTATTGTATGAAGAGCGTAACTTATACATGAACGGATAGTTGGAAGCCGGATAATAGTTGCTCCAGGTACAGGCATAATATACGATAGCCTGATTCTTACGAACCTCATCACCTTCCTTGTCAAAGTCATTGATGATGTCTCGTGAAGGAGTAATCCACTTTGCCCAGGTAAAGTAATAATCCCAGTTGTCTAACTGACGGCCGTACATCCAGGTTTCCCAGTTTCCGCTACCGGTTGTCCAATGCACCTCCAGAATACCTTCTTTGGTATTGCGTTTCATGCAGTCTTTCGCAGTCTCATCATAGCCCCAAAGAGTTTCATAACTGTCTTCCAGCTCTACACCGGTTGTATTCATCACCTTGTCGGCATAAGCGATTACCTTGTCATAATCCTGCACTTCCTTTTCGGCATAAACCTTGGCAAGCATAGCCTGAGCTACGGTCTTGGTCATCTTGGTGCGGTCGGAATTGTCATTATCCGGTGCATACTGCTCAGCATCCGTCAAGTCGGCAATAATCTGCTCATAACATTCCTTCGGCGTCTTGCGAGGTGGATAATAGGTAGGATATACCTCATTGATATTCTCGGATGTAATGGTCTTGGCGATGGTCGTGATGACAGGGAAAGAACCCCACAGACGAGCCATTCGGAACATCATCAGGGCACGGAAGATTTCGCCCTGTGCCTTATAGGAATGATATTCTGCTTCTGATATCTGACCATTCTCCTTCAATTGCTCAACACCATTGATCAGCACATTTGCCTGGGCGATATCCTCCAGATAGCGGTTCCAGTCACGGCTCAATACCGAGTTGCTGGCATCGATAGAGTTGTTTTCATAAGGTACCACCTCTGCTCCGGTAGTTCCGGCATAAGCATTGTCGCTATGTGAATCGCCTATCAGAAGATAGTCGAGATGGGTATGCTCCTGACGGTTGCGGAACAACTCATAGAGCGATTTGAGCTGTGCATCAGCAGCAGCCTTGTCCTTCAATACGGCTGTTGAGGTCTCTGTCTGACCGCCCTGTGTTATTTCTGATGGCTCTGATAATGGCTCGTAGTCGAGAGAGCAACTTGCCAAAGAGAACATTGCGATGCCACCGAGCGCCAATGTCTTGATTGTATGATATGTTTTCATTGTTGTCGATGTTTAGAATTCTACTTTTACACCTAATACTACACTCTTATTGAGTGGATATGTACCATAGTCGATGCCCTGCACACTACCACTGTTGCCATACTGGTTAACCTCCGGATCCATACCTGAATAGTCGGTCAGGGTAAGCAGGTTGGTTGCTGATACGTATGGCTGCAGACGGGTCAGTCCGAAGCGGGAAATCAGTTTGCGAGGCACATCGTAAGAGAGAGAAATATCCTTTACACGGAGATAACTGCCATCTTCTACGAAGTAGGTTGAGTTGCGGATATCCCACTTAGCCTTTGGCACATCGGTAATCTGACCAGGAACTCTCCAGCGAGCCAGCACCTTGGTACTCTGGTTCTTGCCATCATACATTCCTTCGGTTTCCATACGTGAAACGTTGTAGATATCGTTGCCATAACTTCCCTGGATAAGAATACTGAGATTCAAACCCTTATAAGAGAAGGTGTTGGTCAAACCGAAGGTGAAGTCTGGGTTCGGATCACCAATATAAGTACGGTCACTGGCTGATACCAGGCCATCACCGGTCACGTCCTTATACTTCATATCACCAGTCTCGGGATCCACACCTTCTGCTACATATCCCCAGAAACTGCCCAATGGCATACCTGGCGTATTGCGAACCACCTGTTCGTTGACGAAATCGGTAGTCGTGGCTTCATAATATACCTGAGTCAGAGACAGGCTCTCCAACTTATTCTTGTTGAATGAGATGTTGAAATCTGTATTCCACTTCAAGGCGCCTGTCAGATTCTGTGAAGAGATGGCAAACTCCCAGCCTTTGTTGATCATCGAACCGCCATTATAGGTCAGGTTACTTGCAGCAGCACTACCTGCCGGCAAGGTGATGTTCATCAACATATCCTTGGTCTTCTTATAATAGTAATCAGCATAGAAGGTGAGGCGGTTGCCCAGTACGGTCAAGTCGAGACCTATATTGGTCTGGGTTGTTGTTTCCCAAGTCAGCTCAGGGTTACTCAGGTTGCCCTGTGAGAAAGTAGGAGTAGAATTGGCATCATTTCCCTCGCCAAACCACTGCACACGATTGATGTTGTATCTTGCCAGATAGCTGTAATCGCCCAGACCGCTCTGGTTACCGGTCTGTCCCCAGCCTCCACGAATCTTCAAGTCGTCAATCCACTTGATATCTTTCATGAATTTCTCATTGCTTACGCGCCAGGCACCAGAGAATGATGGGAAGTAACCCCAACGATGATGTGGTGCCAACTTGGAAGAACCATCGGCACGCATATTGGCGGTTACCATATAGGTATCATTCCAGTTGTACTGCAAACGGGCGAAAGTAGAGAGAATAGCCCAATCAGAAGCTGACGAACCGGTTCCTGTCCAGGAAATCTTGTTGGCTGCATTCAAGGTTGGGAACAGATCGTTGGCATAGTTGCTACCATTGATATAGTTCTGGCTCCACTTGCTCTGTGTCCAGGAACTACCAGCCATCGCATCCAGACTGTGCTTTCCGAATGCCTTCTTATAGTTTAATACATTGTCCCATACGATAACGCTGCTGATGTTTCTACCGTCATATCCTGTACCGAATTCCTGACGGCCGATGGTGGTAGATATCGGGTCAAGGAAGTTGGTGGTTGTTCCTTGTGTACGGTCGAACGAGAGAGATGTGTTATAAGTCAGTTCAGGCATAAAGGTGACAGTAGCCTTTCCGGTTGCAAGCAATCGGTTGTAGGCAGACTTATTATTCTGAGTACGGGCGATATTCTCTGCTGGCGAGGTAATGTTCACGCCATAGAAGTTGTTGTAGAACTGGCTAGGATTCTCCGGGTTCCATACCGGTGCATAGGTTGGCGTATTGACGATAGCGGTTACTACGCCGCCTCGGTTAGAACCGGCACCCGAAATGATACCTGTACCCTTGTTGGTATAATCAGAATAAGTTACACTGGCATTGAGTCGCAACCACTTACGTATATCGTTCTCTACAGATGCTCGGAAGTTGTAACGCTGATAGCTTGACTTCTTGATAACACCATTTTCGCCTGTATAGCCACCCGAGATAAAGTATCTCAATTTATCGGTACCATTGGTGATAGAGAGCTGATAATCCTGTACATTACCCGTACGGAACACCTCGTCTTTCCAGTCGGTCTGGTCTTTCAAGCCTTCAGGCAGTTTCACCAGACCGATTTCATCCATCAGCTCCTTATACTGAGCCGCATTGAGAGATTCCTGATTGTCACGTACAGTATTAAATGCATAATGTGCATTCAGAGATACCTTGGCTACGCCAGCCTTACCCTGCTTTGTACCTATAATAATGACACCATTGGCTGCACGTGATCCATAGATTGCAGCTGAAGAGGCATCCTTCAACACCTGGATATTATCAATATCATCAGCTGCCAGGAAGTCTATATTGGTCATTGGCACACCATCTACTACATAGAGCGGATCATTACTACCATTTAAAGAGGTGGTACCACGCACACGTATGGTTGGTGAAGCACCTGGCTGACCGTTGGCTTGCGAAATCTGCAAACCGGCTGCCTTTCCCTGCATACCTGCTGCGGCAGATACGATAGGACGAGTATCAAGGTCTTTGGCTGACACACTGGATACGGCAGTAGTTACATCCTTACGCTTGACAGAGCCATAACCGATAGCCACCACTTCGTTGAGCATATTAGACTCCTCTTCGAGCATAATCTGTATGCCGTTAGAAGCTTTCACTTCCTTATTCTTATAACCTATATAAGAAATTTTGAGTCTGGCACCTGGCTGTACTTCAATGGTGAAGTGACCATCCAGGTCAGTAGCAACACCATTTTTGGTACCATTCTCCAAAACCGAAGCTCCGATAACGGGTTCATTGGTATTGTCGATTACAGTACCCGTAATCTTCACCTTCTGTCCCCAAGCTGTCGCTGAGACCATTAGGACGAGTGCTGAGGCTGCTAGTCCTCTCAACACCGCATTACTTTTTGATTTTCTCATAATTTAAACTTTAGTTATTCTCATTTATGTTTAAAATTGTTGTCTGATAGTCGGGAACCCATCCATGATTGGTTTCCGATTGCAAAAGTATATAAAATGTCTGATATTTGTTGGTTGATTAAATAATTAAGTGGTAAAAATGACTATCTGTTTTTATAATTACATTTGATTATCAAGACTTTACATTTTTCATAGTTCTAAAAATAAGTGGTAGATTTATAATGGTAAAAGATACAATTATAGAAGAAAAAAACTGTTTTTCTGATGATTCTGCCAGAAGATTTATGCAGACAATTCAACAAACGAGTTGTAATATAAGCAATCCCGATTTATCTCTTCACTCTTCACCTTCTCGCCCGTAACCCCTCTGTTTATCGGGGTTTCGGGAGGTGAAGAGTTTTCTTTATCTCTTCACCCACTCTTCACCCCTCTTCACCCATATAGAAATATACTATACGCAATATGGGAAGAAAAAAAGAGGGAAAAAGAGGGTGTGTCATAAGTCTGGATAATAGTTGGTGTATAACAGTTGACTACCGCATGCACAACAGGTGTTGTGCATGCGCATATCAGCTGTTATGCAAGCGCACAACAGCTGTTGTGCGACCGAAGATACTGACTGTCTCAACAACATATCCTATCTCTTCCAACAACTTATTCTGTCTCTTCCAACAACATATCCTATCTCTTCAAGCAACATATTCTATCTCTTTCAACAAATAGAAGAGGGTGAATCATAAACTTATGACACATCCTCCTTTTTGTTCAGCAGCAAACGCCAGCATATAACTTATCTATAGGGAATATCAAATCCCAATTTTTTTCCCAAAACGATATTTCCAAACTCTATCTTGAACTTTTTGAATTTGTTTTCATTCAAGTAAGAGTTATATTGCGGATGTGGGTGATTTCTAATAAAAGCCCCAACATCTATCGTCTTAACAGTGTCATCATTAAAGTGTAATTCAACTTTTAATGGTGCCACATATCTTGCAGAAAGAATACTTCAGTTCATAATTTCTTCGTTATTTTTGTTGAACGTATTCTTTTCTTATAAATAAAGAAGTTTACCCATTTATCAACTATATTCTTATAGTACTTCTTCACAAAGGCCTCTGCTGTAGCAGCATCCTTCTCACTTAAAGGTGGTATCTTGCTAGAAGTTCTTCTGTGAATTTCAACAAGTTCACCATTTTCTAATATTATCTCGAAAATAGCTTCATGTCCATCCTTCATTACATAAACGTGTATCGGTTCATGCTCATTCGAATAGAACAGAAAGATAAATCCGAAGTATTCAAATATCTTTGGCATCGCAACCTCCTTTTTTAACCTATCTTGATTGCAAAGTTACGACTTTATTTTGAAATGAGGGTAGAAAAAGGAAAAAGTGATTTTTAAAAAGAAAAAATGGTTTTATTTATCGGGGACAGCTGACGAGTGAAACAAGAACAGCAGACTGGAGAAACTAGAACAGCAGACTAGCGGTAGGAAGAACAGTGGGCTGTCTGAGCCAAACAGCGAACGAAAACCGGTTTGCCAGGTTTTTAAATAACCGAAATATAACACCGTTTACGGCTGATATCAGAAAAGAAGAAAAAAAAATGATTTTACTCTTCACCCAATCGCTGGGAATGCCTTTATATAAAGGGGATTCGAGCTATCGGATGAAAAGTTTTGGGCTATTCCATTGCCTCATATCCTTTGTTCTGAACCAACTTGCCATTGAAGGCAAGGCTTCGCTGAGGTATCGGGAAGACGATGGAAGAGGACGAGAGAGCGGACTGAACAGAACGGCGAAGATGCGATGACTTGAGGAACTTGCCGAAACGGATAAGGTCCTGACGGTGACAGGTCTCGCCCGCCAGCACAACCTGACGGTCTTCCAGAATATTGGCAAGCGAAGACTTGCGCGCAGACAAACCGGCATGCGCACGAACCATATTATACTCTGCCCTGCCATCCCCATCGTTGCGCTCCATCGCCTCAGCCTTCATCAGCAACACATCAGCATAACGGAAAAGGAAAAGAGGTTTGGCTGGCCGTGGATGCTGAACAGAATCAGCCTCATCCATCACCAGCGCATCCTTCGGCATCTGATAACGCACAGAACTGTTGAAGATTTCATCCTCCTCTAAACTGCAGCCTTCATCAGCCAGTCTGTTGCAATAGAAGATGCAGGTTTCCCATGCATTCAATATCTTGCTGCGGTTCTCACTCGCCTTGCCGCCCGTAATGAGCGAGGCGCCATCGGCAGTACGCACCATAAATTCCAGGTCCCTACCCTTCGGACGCTTCCTGTAACCCTGCGCCCAATCGTTATACATATAGATTTCAGCATTCAGCGCCAGTTTAGCCAGCAGGAAGTTGACCACAGGCTGCGTGATGCGCCCATAATGAGAGCCTTCCTCCAAACTTGACGTCTGAGGAAGATAAGGCAACACCTGCTGCAATTCGCTGAAGATGAAATGGAAGATTTCGCTCCGTTCGCTCTGAGCCGACAGCTTTTCATCGGTAACCGAAGAGCCCGAAGCCGGTTCATAGATGAGTGATTCTGCCGAAGACAGGAGTACCGGAATCCTGCCATACAAATCCATCGCTTCATAATACATCATGGCTCTGATGGCACGCACCTCGGCCTTGAACTGCGCCTTCTGGTTATCGGTGAGCCGTACAGACTGTAAATCTATCATATCCAGCGACTTGTTGCACATGCCGATAGCCCGATAAAGATATTGCCAGGAAGAATAAAGCTGCTCATCATCAGGAGAAAGAGAAAGCAGACTGTCAAGACGCTGAATATCGCAGATGCCTTCCCCATCTATCGTTCCACCCATAAAATCATATAAAGGAGCTATGGTCGTATCGAATATTTCAGACGCAGAACCATTGCTGCCACCCCCATCGAGCTGATCCTTAGGATGCTCATTCAAGCACGATGAGAATGCCAACAGGGTCAGGAAAGAGATGACCCAAGTGAACAAATGTGAAATATACCGTCTCATAACCATATCACATGAAGTTTAGGTTTCAAACTGTAAGGACTGCGAATAACCGCAATCCGACTGCAAATATAAGAAAAAAGAATGATAAAAGGACACAAATACAGTAAAAATCTACGCAAATTTTGCGGTTATCAAATTTATTTGTACCTTTGCACCCGGTTAGCAGAGAGCTAACTAAGGGGTGCTACCGCCAGAAAATAGAAAAAAGCGGATGCTGAGAATATACCCATCGACCTGAACCAGGTAATGCTGGCGTAGGAAAATAAGGCACATTTCCCCCTTATATGATGTTTTTAATTTAAATAGATGAAAAGATTCAACGGGATCGCACTCAGTGTAGCGTTTTGCTCTTTGGCAAGCCAGGCTGCACTGGCACAGACAAAAATCGACACCTTGAAGGTGCAGAATTTGAATGAAGTGATTGTAAAAGGCGTACGTGCCGCAAAGGAAGCTCCATACGCCGTGGCTAACATCAGGAAATCAGAACTCAAACAATTCTCTTGCTCAGGTCAGGAATTGCCATTTCTCCTTTCTCGTACACCGGGCATTCTCGCCTGGAGTGAGAACGGTATCGGCACCGGTACTACCTATATGCGCATTCGTGGCGCTGCCGGAAGCCGCATCAATGTAACACTCGACGGAGTGGCTCTCAACTCACCAGAAGACCAGACCGTTTTCTGGGCTAACATGAACAGTTATTCTTCGCTCCTGGGCAGCATCCAGGTACAGCGCGGCGTAGGCTCTTCTACCAATGGCGACGGTGCCTTCGGTGGAAGCATCTCTATGGCTACAGCTGCTCCTTCGCTCACCCCTACTGCAGAAGTTACCGGTTCTTTCGGTTCTTACAATACCTATCATACAGGCGCCAGCTTCTCTACAGGTCTGCTCGGCAAGCATCTGATTTTTGACGGTACTTATCACGAGACAGCTACCGACGGTTATGTAGACGGCACAGCAGGCCGCTCAGGTTCTTACTATGGCGGACTGACCTGGCTGGGCGATAACTTCAAGGTAAGCTACAAGAACATCGGCAACTTCGAGAAGACCGGTCAGGCTTGGAGCGGTGTGCTGGGCGGAGATTACAACTCTAACTTCACCCTCCTTCAGGATGGCATCCGCACTTATAAAGATATGTATAAGGCAGGTCTGGATAAGTTTAACGTGCTGACAGGCGATATGGTTCGCAACGACAAGGGCGATTATACCATCACTCCTTATACCCTGCGCGACGGAAGCAAATGGGACAAGACTACTGATAACTTCTATCAGAACCACAACATCCTTTCGGCTACCTGGACACCAAGCAGCCACTGGAGCCACAGCCTCTCACTGCATTATACCTATGGCTACGGCTACTACAAGGAGTTTAAGAACAACGCCAAGTTTGCCAAGTTCGGACTCGTTTACAATGATGCAGAAGGTAATTTCATCAAGAAATCTGACTTCATCCGCAAGAAGGGACTCACCCAGCATACCTACGGCATGGTATACAATACCAACTACAAGGATGAGCACTGGGATGTTATCGGCGGATTGAACCTGCAGCAGTTCCGCGGCAACCACTGGGGATACCTTACTTATATCGCCAACCAGGATGCCGAGAAGAAATTCTTCGGCAGCAACGGCCAGTATAAGTACTATGATTCTGATGCCCACAAGTATGACTACAGCGCCTTCGTCAAGGCAAGCTATCGCTTTGCAGACTACTGGAATGCCTTCGCTGACCTGCAGTATCGCCGTGTAGAATACAAGACCGACGGTATCAACGATAAATTTATCGCCCTGAAAGATGGTAGCTACAAGAACCAGGAGCTGAACATCAACGAGAAGTACAACTTCTTCAACCCTAAGGCAGGTATCAGCTTCAACAAGGATGGCCACAAGGCATACGCATCTGTAGCCTACAGCAACCGCGAGCCAGAGCGCAACAACTTTACCGACAACTTCAACTATCCATTCCCTAAAGAGGAGAAGCTGCTCGATGTAGAGTTCGGCTATCAGTATCAGGGCAACAACTGGCATGCAGGCGCCAACTTCTACTATATGGATTATGACAACCAGCTGGCCCAGACCGGACAGTTGAGTGACATCGGCGAGGCGCTGACCACCAACATCAAGGATTCTTACCGTATGGGCGTAGAGCTGACAGCCGGCTGGGCACCATTGTCATGGTTGTCTGTAGAAGGAAATGCCGCTTTGAGCAAGAACAAGATCAAGGACTTTGATGAGTATGTAAGCAACTGGGAAGACGATACGAAGCCAGGCGTAGTACATTACGACAACTCAACCCTGTCTTATTCTCCATCAGCTATTCTGAACGGATTCATCGACATCCACTATGCCGGTTTCTCAGCTACCTGGCACACCAACTTTGTAAGTCGCCAATATATTACCAACACAGAAGACCGCGACTTCTCACTGCCATGCTATTCACAGAGCGACCTGAGCCTGAACTACAGCGCTAAGGTAACCAAGGCACTCGGCATCAAGGAGGTAAGCTTCGGTGTAGACATCAACAATATCTTCAACCGCCACTATGCAGCCAGCGCATTCACCTGGGGCAATGCTACCGGTTACGGATATACATTGGACAACCGATTCAAGCAGATAGCCTACATCCCGATGGCAGATACCACCTGGATGACGCATCTTACATTGAAGTTCTAATCAGAAATCATCATGATGGATTATATTGCATCACATGGTTTAGACATCTTTACCACGGTACTCGGACTGGTTTATATCCTGTTGGAGTACCGTGCCAGTATCTGGCTCTGGCTGGTAGGCATCATCATGCCCGCCCTGGACGTATGGCTCTATTGGAGTCATGGTCTTTACGGCGATGCGGGTATGGCGGTCTACTATACGATAGCCGGTGTATATGGTTATGCCGTATGGAAATATGGCAAGAAGCACAACCAGAAGGAGAAAGAAGAACTTCCGATTACCTATATGAAGAAGTCGCTCTATCTCCCTACTCTTCTGTTCTTCCTGGCAGCCTGGGGCATCACCTATTATATACTGATAACTTTCACCAACTCTACGGTTCCTCTGCAAGACAGTTTCACCAATGCCCTGAGCTTTGTGGGTCTCTGGGCGCTGGCACGCAAATATATCGAGCAGTGGTTCTTCTGGATTATCGTAGATGCCGTTTGCTTCTATCTCTATATCATCAAAGGCATCCCATTCAAGGCAGGACTTTACGGTCTCTACGTCATCATCGCCGTAGCCGGATACTTTAAATGGAAGAAGATGATGATGAAAAAGAGTTGACAGTTTATAGTTAACAGTTTATAGACGGAAAAAGGAAGCCAAGGCAAAAACAAACTTGCCAGGCTTCCTTTTATTTCATTTATATAAACAAGAACCACTATACCAAGGTTCCGCGCTTAAACTTATCCTATCAGCGAAAAGCACATCCTTTATGCCCTTTTCACCTTTAATCCGTTTTCGATACTAACCAGTTCATCGCTGAATCCAGCATCAATCTTCAGCCTTTCTTCCACTTTTGAACAACTGTGGATAACTGTGCTATGATCACGATTACCAACGAGTTTACCGATTCTCGAAGCAGGCATTTTGGTATATTTCTGTGCCAGATACATCGTTACCTGTCTTGCCACTACATAATCACGCTTACGGCTCTTGCTGTTCACGGCAGTAACCGTTACATTATAATGATGGCAAACCGTTTCTACGATGTCATCGATGGTGAGCGGCTTATCATCGACCTTCACCGCACGCTTGATGACGCGCTCGGCAAGACGGATATCAATGCTGCTGTTATAAACGATGCTGTAAGCCAGAAGACCATTGATGGCTCCCTGCAAATCGCGCACACTTCCGTTACAGGTCTGGGCGATGAAAGAGATGACATCTACCGGAATCTTCAAACCGTCACGACGAATCTTATTGCTCAGGATATCCACACACAACTGGATATTCGGCTTCTCCAACTCGCAGACCAGACCGCAAGAGAAACGGGTGAGCAGACGGTCTGGCATATCCTTCAACTCTACCGGAGGGCGGTCGCACGCCAGGATAATACGCTTTCCGTTGCGGAAGAGGTGGTTGAAGATATGGAAGAAGGTATTCAGTGTCTTCGCCTTACCAGCCCACTCCTGGATATCATCCACAATCAGCATATCGATAGACTGATAGAAGTTGATGAAATCATTGCTCGCATTATGGAGCACGGCATCAGTATACTGGGTCTGGAAAAGACGGGCACTCACATAGAGCACACGCTTCTGAGGATACATCTGCTTCGCTTTCAGACCGATGGCATTCACCAGATGCGTCTTACCGCTACCCGAAGGTCCGTAAATGAACATTGGGTTAAACTGGGTGGTATTGGGATGCTCGGCAATAGACAATCCTACGGAACGAGGCAGCTTATTGCTGTCACCCTCCATATAATTGTTGAAAGTAAGCTTCGGGTCTAACTGCGTATCAATGTCTTCCTGCTGCTGGGGAGCGGCAGGCTGGGCAGCCGTCTGCTGGGCACGCTCACGAGTTTGCTTTGCCATATCAGCATCGTCTGGATCTGCCTCTATATCTTGAGAAAGCTTATGCTCCTTATCGGTTACAACACGATAAGTGAGACGGATTCCTTCACCAAAATTACGATGCAGCACCTTACTTAACAAGTCAACGAAGTTCTGTTCCAAGTACTCGTATACGAACGGACTCGGAACCTGCACCAACAAAGTCTTTGTCGACGGCTTGTACGATTCAAAGACGATTGGCTTGAACCATGTGTTATATTGCTGCTCTGTTACACTGTCCTTTATGAGCAAAAGACTGTTGTCCCAGAGGGCTTTTGGACTTGCTAACATTGATTACTAATATTATTAATATTTTAATTCACAAATGACGGGACGCACCAAAAGATGCGAAATCACGTGCAAAGTTACAAAAAAAATAGGAGAAATGCAAATCCCCTTATTTAAAACATTTTAATAGATAGTCTTTAAATTACTGAATACCAAACACTTGTCTAAAATACAAATATAGCAGACTGAAATTCAGTGAAACAATAATGTAACGTCCCCGAAACGGCTAACAAACAAACAGTTTGCGAGTCATTTCGGGGCGTGAAACATACCGAATCTTATTTAGACTAAATTTATTTAGCTCAGACTCTTTTTACTTGTCTTTTCTGCCGAAAACAGAGAAATGGACATAGCGTTTCGGATGTGCCTTCAAGTCGATAACCAAGGAGTCGGCATGACTCATAGTTGACGTCAGATTGTCGTACAGCTTGGTATCGTTCATCAGCAATCCGAGGCTTCCCTGGTTGCTGTTCAGCTTCTCAGTAAACTGATGAGCACTCTCCAAAGTCTGGTTCACCTTGTTCAAAGTGCCCTGCACATCAAGACTGGCAAGATTAGCTGTGAGGCGGTTGGTATTATCCAGCACGCCATTTGCCTTTCCTATCATACCCGGAACCTGCTTGTTGAGACCCGCCATCAGCGTATTCAACTCACGTGTAGAAACGGTGAGGTTGCTTGTGATGGTTTCCACATTATGCAGCGAAGCAGCCAGAGCCGGGTCAGCCAGCAGAGCATTCACACTGGTAAGGATAGAATCCAACTTAGGCAACATCTTTTCCACTACCGGAACCAGGCTGGCAGCCTTATCCATCATGCCTCCGTTTACAGCACCCGGAATGATACCTCCCGGTTCTACTCTTTCGCGCGGATTGTTTGCCAGAAGCAGATTCACCTGCAGGTTACCCATCAAGTCTTTTACTATTTCGGCTTTACTGCCCTGCGGGATTCTCAAATCCTTGATAATATCCACCTTTACTTTGATAGGACCATTCTCCTTGTAATCATATTCCAAACCATCCACGATACCTACCTTATAACCATCCGCATAAATAGGCGTAGAGGCACCCAGTCCCTGGATGTCATCAAACGTCATATAGTAGGCGTTGTTGGTAGAGAACAGATTCATGCCTTTCAGAAAATTGATTCCGAAATACATAATCAAAATACCGACAATAGCTACAAGAGCTATCTTGATTTCTTTTGTTAGCTTCATATTTATCTCTTTATATATTCGTGCTTATATCTTATCCTTACTCAGGTCAATCAGCGGTTTCTGTTCTGTTTGAACTCACGTATAGCCTGATTCACATCATATTTCTTTCCATTCTTGAAAGCTATGATGAAAGCTTCCGGGAACTTCTCGGCAAGCGTCTTGCGCAAGCGGAAAATCTCATTATAGTTGGTAGAAGCTCCCATCGTATATTTCACCATATTGCCTTCCTGATAACTGTCATAACCGGTTTCGCCCTTAAAATGGGCATCGCCCTTGCGGAGCGTGCGGTTGCTGACAAATATCTGGAGCTTGAAGACAGGCGCATCGGCTACATTGGCTTTCTGCTGTGCCGGCTTGTTCTGAGCTACAGTTCTGTTCTGCTGGTTCTGTCTGTTCTGCTGCGTCTGTCTGCTCTGCTGAGCCGGCTTATCCTGCGGGTTCTGTCTTCTGTTCTGCTGAACCGTTTTAGCCTTTGTTGCTCTGGTTTCCACCTGCTTCACCGTTCTTCTCGGCGCAGTATCCGCCTCCTCAGCACGGCGCTCGTCCTTTTCCTGTTTCGTATCAGAAACTATCTTGGCAACCGGCACCGATTCTGTATCCGCAGCTCGATAAGGAACCGAGATGGATTTATCGTATTTATTGCGATATTGCGCAAAACCTTCGTAGATGCCTCGGGCGATATCATCCACCCTGCTGGCATCGTTGAGCAGTCTTTCTTCATCGGCAGTAGTGATGAAACCGAGCTCTATCAGACAGCTAGGCATCGAGGTTTCTCTGAGAACCAGAAATCCTGCCTGATGCACACCCTTATCCGGACGATTGGCACCGGAACATACCTTTCGCTGGATATTGCGCGCCAGTTCTACGCTTCTCTCCATATTCTTACCCTGTATAAACTCGAAGATGATGTAACTCTCAGAAGATCGCGGGTCGAAACCCTGATAGGTATGCTGATAGCCCTTCTCCATCGAGATAACGGAGTTCTCTCGCATAGCCACATCGAGATTATCCTTGGCACGGTGCATACCGAGCGTATAGGTTTCAAAACCGCGGGCTATTTTACCGGCTGGCAGCGCATTGGTATGTACCGAGATAAACAGGTCGGCATTGGCGCGGTTAGCAATGTTGGCACGCTGTTTCAGAGGAATAAAGACATCCGTCTTACGGGTATAGATGACTCTCACATCCGGCATATTGCGCTCAACATATTTGCCAAACTGCAATGCCACAGAGAGATTGATATTCTTTTCTTTGGAAATAGCACCAAGTGCACCCGCATCATGACCGCCATGACCTGGGTCGATAACGAGCGTGAAACGGCGGTTGGAGCCTGTCGCTGTCAGCACCAACATACACAATAGGGTCAATATGAGTGTTATTTTCTTCAACATATCTTTCTGATGATTTTGCAAAATTACTACTTTTGTATCAGAAAACCTAAATCTACTATAAAGTTTTATCATTTGTTAATACAACTTCTACCCCTGCGCCGTCACAATCTGCTCCAAAAGGAGGATTAACTTTGGTAATAGCGAGTTGTATTTTCTGAATAGTCGGATATTCTGCAAAGAGTCGCTTTCCTATCCTTCCGGCTACATGTTCCAGCAGTTTGCTAGGTATCTCCATCTCCTGTTTCACGAGTTCATAGAGTTCTGCATAGTTGAGGGTTCCAGCCAGTTCATCGGTTTCCATAGCTCTGGAGAAATCATAGCTCACATCCAGATTCACCACATAATCGTTGCCTACCTGGGTTTCCTGTGACAGAACGCCGTGATATGCATGGAAACGGACATTCTTCAAGTATATCTTACTACGGAAAAGCATAGTTTATATCAGTTCTATCTTGGGGATTAGGATTCGGAATCGCTATCATCGTAAAGTTTCATCAGGCTACCATCCTTCAGATATCTCTTCAGGGCTGTCACAACACCTTTCTTCCAGGTATTGATGTTATCTGAAGTAAGCTGGAGCTGATAAACGAGTTTGATGACATGTTCGATAGGCATACGGTAGCGCAGCACACCGGAAATCAGCTTGGCATAGTTCCAGTATTCAGGATTAAACTTCTCGCTCAATCCCTCAACCGTAATCTTATATCCTCGCTTGTTCACAAACTGGAAGTCGTATCGCTTCAAGCCTCCATCCAGAATGGTCTTCACGATCTTGCCTTTGCTTACAGATTTAGGCAGCATGATACCCTCGTCCTCATCCTGCAAACCCGTGAAGATTTCGTATGGATGACCATCGAGCAGTCCTACCAGAGCCACCCATTTCTCCTTATTATTCTGGAATCGCACCACATCGCATTCCAGTTCTCGAGGTCGCACCTCCATCACTTCAGGAGAGAAAACAGGAAGATGAGTTTCCTCTGAAACAACATTGGCTATCTGATCATAGAGTTTATTCCAATCAGACTGTTCTACATGATAATTCTGATGAAGTGTTGCCAGATTAGCATTCAATTCATCTATAAGAGCCTTGGAAGCCTCTTCAAAAGTCATATTTTCAATATATTTCATATCAAACGTTTCATATTTAGGTGCAAAATTAAACTTTTATTTCTAAAATCTGAAACGTTTTGCCATATATTTCACTAAAAAAGCGAAAGAAAGACAACTTTTTGGGAAACTTTCACTAACTTTGCAGCAAAATAGGGTTCTGAAATAGAACAGAACTCCTATATATATAATAAGGTATAATGATAAAATAAAAAAGATATGGAATCGATTAAGAACAGAACAAGCATCAGAAAATATGCAGAGAAGGAAGTATCTGAAGAACTCCTGAACCGCCTTTTGGAAGAGGCAGAGCGCACCCCGACAATGGGAAACCTGCAGCTTTACAGCGTTGTGGTAACAAGAAGTGAAGAAGGAAAGAAGGCACTGGCGCCAGCCCACTTCAACCAGCCGATGGTAACAGAAGCCCCGGTCGTCCTCACCATCTGTGCCGATTATCGCCGCACAACCCTCTGGGCAGAGAACCGCAAGGGAACCCCGGGCTATGACAACATTCTCTCTTTTATGAATGCAGCTACCGATGCCCTTCTCTTCACCCAGACCTTTACGAACCTGGCAGAAGAAGCCGGTTTGGGCACCTGTTTCCTGGGAACTACGATTTATATGCCAAAGATGATTATCGACACCCTGAAGCTCCCTAAGCTCGTAATGCCAGTAGCCACATTGACCATCGGCTGGCCGGCAGAACATCCAGCCCTGAGCGATCGTCTTCCTCTGCGCAGCATCATCCACCACGAGCATTTCGAAGATTACACCCCAGAAAAGATAGATGACTTCTATGCAGAGAAGGAAGCTCTGGAAGAAAACAAGGAGTTCGTTCGCATCAACAACGTAGAGACCCTAGCCCAGGTTTTCACCGACATCCGATACACAAAGAAGGATTGCGAGGCGATGAGCCAAGGTTTCCTCGAAGCCCTCAAGCAGCAAGGATTTATTTAAAGATAAAAAAGTAAAAAGGTAAAAAGGGCACCTCGCTGGTTAACATTCCGCTAGGCTTTTTTACCTTTTTACCTTTTTACTTTTTTACCTTTTCATTATTCTACAACGATTGGCTTGTACTTAGGAACCAATGCCTTCATGATGCACCAGCCTACGAGGTAAGCAACACTACAGATGCAGAATACAATCATGTAGGCACCTGGCTTGCCATCGAAGCCCATGAAGCTGAAGGCTGAACCCTGACCATCTGCATAGGTGAAGAGCATACCGGAACCCTTGTTAATCAGGAAGGAACCGATACCACCTGCCATCGCACCAATACCGGTGATAGTAGCTACAGTTGACTTAGGGAACATATCACCGATGGTAGAATAGAGGTTAGCTGACCATGCCTGATGACCTGCACCGAGCAAACCGATGATGATAGCTGGCCACCATGCACTGTACTCACCCATAGGCTGGGCTATCAGACCGAGCAATGGGAAGCAAGCGAAAATCAACATCGCACGCATTCTACCGATATATGGATTCATACCCTTCTTGTCAACAAAGTAGGTTGGCAAGTAACCACCACCAATACTCAATACGGTTACAATAGCATAGAGAGTGAAGATGAGGGCGATACCCATACCTGAATCTGAAGAATAACCATACTGGTCAGAGAAGTAAGCAGGTGCCCAGAAGAGGAAGAACCACCAAACACCATCAGTCATCAACTTACCTACGATGAATGACCAGGTCTGACGGTAGCTGAAGCACTTCAGAAAGCCGATAGTTTTCTCCTCAGCGGCACTTTCTGTCTCTTTCCCAGCCTCAATCTTTTCGAGGTCCTCATCCTGTTCAATATAAGTAAGTTCAACCTTGTTTACATGCTTGCTCTTAGATGGTTTGTCATAGAGCCATACCCAGAGGCCCATCCATACATAACCGAGCACACCGATGATGATGAATGCCCACTCCCAGCCCAGGCTGCGAGCCAACAATGGAATGGTAGCTGGAGCTGCCAAAGCGCCTACTGAAGCACCACTGTTGAAGATAGCGGTAGAGAAAGCACGGTCTTTCTTAGGGAAATACTCTGCTGTTACCTTGATGGCTGCAGGGAAGTTACCTGCCTCACCCACAGCAAGAATCAAGCGGCAAGAGAGGAACAGCCATACACTGATTGTAGCAATCGCTACAGCTGCATCACTACCAGCCTGTACCATGCGGAGCGCCTCGATAGAATCATAACCTTCCATCTGCATAGCTACCCAACCGCAACCGGCGTGCATCACAGCACCTGTTGACCATACGAAGATGGCGATGAGATAACCTTTCTTGGTGCCCATCCAGTCAACAAACTTACCTGCGAAGAGGTTAGCGATGGCATAGAAGATGGAGAAAAGACCGGTAATGGTACCATAGTGATCATCTGTCCAGTGGAATTCTGGAGCAATGAAGTCTTTCCATGTTAAAGAGAGAACCTGACGGTCCATGTAATTGACTGTGGTTGCGATGAAGAGCAGCGCACAGATTACCCAACGGAAGTTGGACATTTTGCTTGTTGTAATAGGACTCATTTTGCAAAAAGTTTTTAAGCGTTATACTTATTTTTATTTTAGATTACTATTTAGACGGCAAAGCCTGGCTCATATTAATCATAAACCAGGTTGCCATATCATGTATCTTATTATTCCAATGTAGGAATCTTCACTACCTGCATATCGTTGTAGATCAGATTCTCACCTGCCATACCCCAGATAAAGGTATAGTTGCTGGTACCTGCTGCACAGTGGATAGACCACTCTGGAGAAATCACAGCCTGCTCGTTGTTCAACCAGATAGGACGTGTTTCCTGTGGTTCACCCATTACGTGGAGAATCTTCTGACCCTCTGGTACATTATAATAGAGGTAAGTCTCCATACGGCGGAGGTGAGTATGAGCTGGCATGGTGTTCCATACAGAACCCTCCTTCAACTCAGTAACACCCATCTGCAACTGGCAGGTACGAACACCGGCTACACCGTCGATAATCAACTGGTGGATTACACGGTCGTTGCTCTCCTTCAGGCTACCAGCCTTGATGTTGTTGGCATCCTTCAGGGTAACCTTCTTGGTAGGATATGTCTGATGAGCACAAGCGCTGTTCATATAGAACTTAGCTGGCTTAGCTGCATCCTTGCTGCTTACCTCGATGTTCTTGGCACCACGACCTACATAGAGAGCCTCCTGGAAACCGAGCGTATACTTCTTGCCGTCAACGATAACAGTACCCTCGCCACCGATGTTGATGATACCCAACTCGCGGTTGTCGAGCAGATTCTTCTCATCGTTTGGCTTGTCTGTATAGAGAGGAGCGATAGAAGTCAGCTTCAGAGGAGCGGTTGTTGGCTCAGCACCACCAATGAGGAAGCGGTCGAACATGGTGTATGTCCAGTTTACCTCGCCTGGAGCAAACACCTTCTCGATAGCGAATTCATTGCGAAGGCGGTCTGTTGTATAGTGCTTTGCATCCATCGGATTGCTTGCATAACGAACGTTGTAGTTAGTGTAGGCATTTTCTGCCTTCACTTCATAACCACATTTTCCACACTGGCCAAAAGCCTGACTTGCTGTTAATACCATTGCTGCTAATATTAATGTTAATTTCTTCATAATTATCTTGTTTTATTTTTTACCTTTTTACTTTTTTTCTTCCTTCACGATGCGCTGACGGTTGATAACCATCATGGCTACTGTGATGACTGCGAGAACACCCATACCTACGTATGAAAGCTTCACACCGCGATAGATAACCCATCCGAAGAGAGAGGATGCGAAATCGAGTGCACCGCCTGAGAATCCGTCAGGGATATGAGCGGCATTATCGCCTGTTGCTGCATAAACCTGGTTGGCTGCCAGCGTAAAGTCTGGTGCCATATCGGTAACGAAGTAGAGACCGATGACGAGGGTTACCAGGCCGATGATAAGCGTCTTCACCACATTACCTCTTGTAAACGGCAGAATCATTGGGAAGAGGTAGAACATACCTGCCAACGAAGCCAGAGGCAAGAATTGGTTGCCTGGCAGGAAGACTGCGATAGCCAGGATAACCGGAATCAGAATCACAGATGCTACCAGGGTAGTAGGATGACCGATTACCAGGGCAGGACTCATACCGATATGAACCTTCTTGCCGTTAAACTTGGTCTTCACCAACTCCTGTGTCTTCTCTGAGATAGGCTTCAAACCGTCGATAAACAGGGCTGTAATACGAGGAATCAGCTCCATCACGGCTCCCATCGTTACACCCAGGAAGAGAATCTTCTTGATATCGAGCTGGGCTGCCCAACCTATCAGGGCTCCTACGATAACACCGAGTACCAGTGGCTCGCCGAGCACACCAAACTTCTTCTTCAGTCCCTCTGCATCGATATCGAGCTTAGAGAAGCCCGGAATCATATCGAAGAGTTTATTGAAAACGATTGCGAATGGCATGAAACTCTGGCAGAATGGCTGCGGAATAGAGATACCATCCAAATCGTAATATTTCTGGAATCTGTCGGCTGTCAGGTCTGCACAGACCAAGGTATTGATGTAGCAGACGATGGCTGCGAAATAGCCCCAGAGCAAACTCTGACCCATCACGAAGTAAGCCACTGCACCGATAAAGGCGAAGTGCCAGTAGTTCCAGAGGTCGATATTCACTGTACGTGTTGTCTTGGTAATCAACATCAGGAAGTTGACACCCAGACAGATTGGGATAATCAATGCTCCCACTGCTGTATTGTAAGCTACAGCTGCAGCTGCTGGCCATCCCATGTCAAAAACGTTTAACTGTAAGTGGTAGATGTCTGAAATAGCCTTCAATGGGTCGTTGAAGTTGGTAGTCAGCAATGCAGTTACCACGCCCAAGCCTACGAAACCCACGCCTACGAAGAGTCCCGACTTCAAAGCCTTTCCGAATTTCATGCCAATACACAGACCGATGACCGTGAAGATGATAGGCATCATCACGCTCGCACCGAGACTGATAATATAGCTAAATACTTGTTCCATTTTAATTTGTAGTATTGTTTAATTGTTAGAAAATACACGACAAAGAGCACCCTCTTTTGTCTTTTTATGATTTGTTGTGTGCAAAGATACACTTTTTTCTTCAATTACAATACGTTTTGATGGAAAAAATTACGCAAAAAAAATCCCATCAGAACATTTCTGATAGGATTTCTCTATTTTTATACGTTTTTAAATGATTTTTTACCGAATCGGTCTTCATTCTTCCCTCTTCGTTCTTCCCTCTTCACTTCCTAGTCCTGGAAGTAAACTCTCTTCACACGGTTGCTGATGGTGGTCAGCACCTCATAAGGGATGGTCTCGAGGATATCGCTCAGTGTCTGGACAGGCAGATGCTCGCCGAAGATTTCTACCGAATCTCCTTCCTTGCAAGGGATGTCGGTCACGTCTATCATAGCCACATCCATACAGATGTTGCCCACATATTCTGCCTTCTGGCCGTTCACCAGACAGTAGGCATGACGGTTGCCCAGACGGCGGTTCAGTCCGTCAGCATATCCGATAGGGATGGCTGCGATGACGCTGTCTCTGTCGAGAATTGTCTTGCGGCTGTAGCCCACACTGTCACCTGCCTTCACGTTGTGCATCTGCAGAATGGTTGTCTTCAGGGTGCTCACGCAGTTGATGGTCTTGTTGTTGCGCGAATTGATGCCGTAGAGTCCGAGTCCCAGACGGCACATATCCAGCTGGCGCTCCGGGAAGTGCTCGATACCTGCCGAATTGCAGATATGGCGCAAAATCTTATGGTCGAAGGCTGCCTGCAACTGCTTGCTACCCTTGTCGAAGAGTTCAAACTGATGAGCTGAGAAATCATCGAAACTGTCATCATCGCTGCCCACGAAGTGAGAGAACACAGAACGTGGGATGATGGCATTCTGGTGCTTCAGCTTGCCGATGAGTTCCTCCATATCGTTCTCAGGGTCGAAGCCCATGCGGTGCATGCCGGTATCCAGCTTGATATGGACAGGGAAACCGGTTACTCCCTCTTTCTCAGCTGCCTTGATGAGCGCATCGAGCAGACGGAAAGAGTAAACCTCCGGCTCCAGGTCGTAATCGAACATGGTCTTGAAGGCGGTCATCTCCGGATTCATGATCATGATGTTGCTGGTGATGCCGTTCTTGCGCAGCGTAACACCCTCATCGGCTACAGCCACAGCCAGATAGTCTACACGATGGTCCTGCAGGGTCTTGGCTATCTCCACGGCACCTGCACCGTAGCCGTCTGCCTTGATCATGCATACCAGCTTGGTTTCCGGCTTCATAAACGCACGGTAGTAGTTCAGATTGGCTACCACGGCGTTCAGATTCACCTCCAGCGTAGTCTCGTGTACCTTCTGTACCAGCAGTTCGGTGAGCTGGTCGAAACCAAACTGACGGGCGCCCTTCAGCAGAATCACCTCATCGCGCAGGGAAGCAAACACCTCGCTGGCGATGAATTCCTCTACATTCGGGAAGAAGAACTTCTCTGAAATCTGAATCACATCGTGCTGCTTGCAGAGCTCAGGACCGATACCGATGAACTTTACCACGCCACGCTTACGGGCTAAATCGCTCACCTCTTTATATAATACCTCCGGTGCCTGACCGCTCTGGTAAATGTCGCTCAATATCAGCGTATGGCGACGGCCGCGATGGTCTGGACGGCGGTTCATGAAGTCGAGAGCGATATCAAGCGAATTGATATCACTGTTGTAGCTGTCGTTAATCAGCGTACATCCGTGCTGTCCTACCTTCACCTCCAGTCTCATTGCCACAGGTTCGAGCTGTGCCATGCGCTTGTCGATATCTTCAGCCGAAAGACCGAGTTTCGATGCCACGACAGCAGAGATGATGGCATTCTGTACAGATGCATCGTCGATGAACGGGATAGAGAAACTGTCTTCCACACCTTTATATATATAGGTAATCACGCTCACGCTCTGCTGCTTCTCGATGTTCTTCACATAGAAAGGAGCCTCCGCATTCTTGAGCGACCAGCAGAGTTTCTCGCCCTTATAGTCGGGATATTCGGCTATCACCTTGTTGATAACCTCGTCATCGCCATCATAGATTACGGTCTCTGCATCATGGAAGAGGATGAGTTTCTCCCGGCATTTCTCCTCCATGGAAGAGAAGTTCTCCTGATGGGCAGCACCCAGATTGGTCAGTACGGCGATGGTTGGCTGGATGATGTCACGCAGGGCAAGCATTTCGCCTGGCATACTGATACCTGCCTCGAAAACGCCCACCTGGGTCTGCTCGTTCATCAGCCATACCGACAATGGCACACCTATCTGAGAGTTGTAACTGCGCGGACTGCGGGTAACAAACATGCTTGGCGAGAGCAGCTGGTAGAGCCACTCCTTGACCATGGTCTTGCCGTTTGAGCCCGTGATGCCTACGATAGGGATGTTGAACTCGTCACGGTGGCGCTCAGCCAGACGCTGGAGAGCCTCGAGCGTGTTTACTACCTTCAGGAAGTTGGCTCCCGGATAATCAGAAGCATAGCCCTTAGGCACATTCGTTACAACAAAGTTTTTCACACCTCTGCGATACAACTCAGGGATGTAGTTATGACCATCATTACGCTCCGACTTGAGCGCAAAGAACAGAGTTTCCTCTGGGAAACAAAGTGAACGACTATCGGTCAGGATAAAACCGATGTTGGTATCATTGTCTCCATAGCGACGCGCACCTATCAGTGTGGTTACCTTTTCAATAGTATATGTCATTGTCTTGTTATTTAAATATTCTTTATTTTATAAGAGATGATATTTCTCCATTTTATAAGAGATGATATTTCTCCTCAAATTGTCTTTTCTTCTCTTCCGTCCTGGCGATGAACTTCTGATGTTCCTCGCTCTCGGGATGGAAGGGCTTGTGGCCGAGTGCTTCGCGGATAGGCCTCCAGTCATCCAGAAACTGCTCTGCTGCCTTGCCGAAGTAAGTTGTCCGGAACCGCTCCCAGATATAGTCTACAGCCTGCTGGCTCGGGTGCAGCATGTCTTCCTTGTAGAAGCGGTAGTCACGAAGTTCATCGTTCATAATCTCGTAAGCCGGAAAATAGCTCACCACTCCGGGATTTTCCTTCACCAGCTTATCGGCTGCCAGCAGGAGCGTAGCCTTCGAAAGCTGACTCCCGGGATAGCCGTATTTCGCATAGCGGATAGGGCTTACCGTGATGATTACCTTCAGAGTGCCTTCACTGCTACCGGATGCTGCGGTCTGCGATTTCAGCAGACTGATAGCCTTCTGCAGATAGCCGGCACATTCGTCCACGCTCAGTTCCCGCTCTTCGAAGAGGCGCTGCGGGCGCTTCTGGCAGTTGTCCGCTATCTCGCCCGTCTCCTTCAGGATATACACATGGTTGGTACCCAGCGTAAAGACAGCCACACGGGGACGCACCTCGGAACATTTCTCTACCGTATGGAGAATGCTTGCCGGATTATACATCACCCCGAAGGGATTCACCGTAGCCCGGAAGCGGTTCTCCACAAACCGCCGCCCCAGATTGTCGGCAAAGCAACTGCCCACAAAGAGCATCCGCTCTGCCGCCCCTATCTCGAAGTCGGCCTTCGGAATATCTATTTCTGTGCGAAACAGCATAAATCTTTCTCCTTTTTATTCATTCACTTCCGGAGAAGCCTTCTTGCGTTTTCTCACCTCAACCACTACACCTATTATAATAAGGAGAGCCAGAACGCCATAACCGATGTAAGCCACCGTCTCGGTATTCTTGAGCGACTGAGGATGGAAATCGAGAACCACTTTGTGATTACCAGCCTTCACGTTCAGCGCACGCAGAATATAGTTCACTCTGCCCAGCTCAGCCGGCTGTCCATCAACCGTAGCCGTCCAGCCCGGATAGTAAATCTCAGAGAATACGATCACGCCGCCCTTGCTCGACTTCACCTCGTAAGTCAGGTTGTTCGGCTTATACTGAATCATCTTCACTACCGAAGTATCATCCTGCTTAACGCTCTGATTCAGCTGCTCCTTGAACTTGGCATCAGCCACAGCCACGTGTCGGAGGTTCACCTTGCCCACGCCATCAATTTCCTCGTTGGCATTGTTCACATACTTCACCTCGTCTACGAACCATGCATTGCCGTAGGCATACGGATTCAGAACCGGAACGGTCTGTCCGCCCTGCAGCGGCATGATGAAGTATTTGGTATTCAGCATGTTCAATACCGGATAGATACTGTCGCCGTTCACCTTGGTCATATCGCCGCCCGCAGCAGCTACCGCCTGCATCGTCTTCTGCATCTCAGGAGCGATATGTGCATCAATCATCTCCTGGTAGCGACGGAGCTTGGCTGGATGATAACCGCCGATGCTCTTGTGGTAGTAAGAGGTCTCGTTCTCATTGAATGTATTCGATGCCAGATTCAGCACACGGTAGTCGAGTGCCTTGTCACGGCAGATAATCTTGTCGGTCTCGGTCATCTGCTGCGGTGTATCGCGCTGCGCCTTGTCCACGAACATATCATCGTAGAGATAGCGCTTGTTCACCATCCACATATCCACCAGACAGAGCACGGCGATGCCGGCAATCATATATTCCTTGCCCAGCTTCTTCATCTTGAAGAGCATCAGCAGTGCCGAACCGACGAGGATGATCCAGAACGAACGCCAGCAGTCGGATGTGAAGATGCCCTTGCGGATATCTGTCAGATTGCTCATGATTGGAGAGATATACTCCTGAGGCAACTGCTGCAGCGCCTGTGTCTCCTGTACCGATACGAAATCTGGGAAGAATACGCCCGGCATGATGGCAAAGAGCAGACAGAAGCCTGCTGTCAGACCGAAACTGGCATATACATATTTTATCTTCTCTGCCAGAATCTCCGGCTCATCCACAATCTTCTTCAGCGCCATCATCGCCAGGAGCGGGATGGTGAATTCTGCGATAACCAGGATAGATGCCACCGTTCGGAACTTGGCATACATCGGCACATAATCGAGGAAGAAATTGGTAAACGGCATGAAGTTTCTACCCCAGGCGAGCAAGATGCTCAGGATGGTGGCAGCAAGCAGCGCCCACTTCATCGGACCCTTCACGATAAACAGGCCCAGGATAAAGAGCATGCAGACGAAGGCACCTACATATACAGGTCCGCTCGTTCCCGGCTGGTTGCCCCAGTACTGTCCCAGCTGCTGGTAAATCTGAACGAAGTTAGGATCAGCCTTCTCCATCGCCTGCTGGTTCTGCGCCAGCGGCACGGAGGCACCGCCCTTGGCATTCGGAATCATCAGCGTCCACGTTTCGTCGATACCGTAGCTCCACTGTGTGATATAGTCTCTATCCAGACCGCTGCTGGTCTGGTTAGCCGCATTTTTCTTTACGAGTTCACTCTTTCCACGCATGGTTTCCTGACCATACTGCCAGGTATGATAAAGGTTCGAGAGGTTGAGCGAGATACCGATGAGGGCACCCACCACGCATACCGCCGTAGCCTTTCCGAAGCGTGCGAGTTCACCTTTCTTGATGGCATCTGCCAGGAAGGCAATCACCATGAAGAGGATGATAAAGAGGTAGTAATAAGTCATCTGCACGTGGTTAGCCTGCACCTCGAAAGCCGAGAAGATGGCAGTAAGGAGCAGTCCCTTGAGATACTTGCCCCGATAGGCAAGCACCACGCCCGCAATCATCGGCGGCAGATAAGCCAGCGCCCATACCTTCCAGATATGTCCGGCAGCGATAATGATAAAAAAGTAGGACGAGAATGCCCAGATGATACTTCCCAGCGCCGCCAGCGACTGCCTGAAGTTGAAGGCACGCAGCATGATATAGAAACCCAGGAGGTATACAAAAACATACCAAACATAGTCTGGCAACCACAGATGATATGCCTTCACAATCTGGCTGAGCACCTGATTACTGTCATACGAAGGCGACATCTGATAGGTAGGCATACCGCCAAACACCGAGTTCGTCCATCGTGTAGTCTCTCCCGTCTGCTGCTGGAAGAGTTCCTTTTCATGTCCCAGTCCCTTTCCTGCCGCTGCATCATGTCGGAAGAGGATTCGTCCGTCCATATCGGCAGGCATAAAGTAGACGAAGGAGATGATTGCAAATGCAATAACTACCAGAATATCCAGTAGATACTTCTTCAAAAATTTCATAATTTCTATATAAACGTTTATAATTTGAAGGCAAAGATAGCACAAATTGGAGACAAAACAAAAAATATAGCAAAAATTTATATTTTTTTTGTTGAGAAAGTTGTATTAGGTCAGAAATAGGGGTTCCCCTCTATCATTTAGGGAAACGCTCGCTGCCGTTTCGTTTTTTATTCGTACCTTTGCACCGTAAAAACAAGTTTCTTCAAACAGCATATATTAATGTATAAAAGAATAAGAATTATGAAAAGATTAGCATTCATCATGATGGCATTGCTCCTGGCTCTGATGCCGGCAGCAGCACAGAATTATCGTGACAGCAGATATTACAACAGCAGGACAGACCGTCTCGACTACCGTTACAACTACGGCAGCCCGTATTACGGATTCCGCATCGGTCCTGCCTTCACCTTTGTCAATTCCGACGATTCCCGTCTGGATGGTGGCGACTGGCAGACCGGCCTGAATGTGGGCGTAGTAGCCGGCATTCCATTGACCGACAGCGCCCCACTCTATCTCGAGACCGGACTTTCGTATATAGAGAAAGGTGGCAAGAAGGATCTTCCTGAAGGCAAGAAGATGACCTACGACCTCAACTATCTTGAGATTCCAGCCGTACTGAAGTACAAGTACGAGGTAGACGACCACTTCTCCATCCAGCCTCAGGTAGGCGGCTATTTTGCCGTTGGTGTAGGAGGCAAGATCAAGAACTTTGCCGAGCGTGAAGCAGAGAGCTCATTCAAGGATGCAAACTTCCGCCGCCTTGATGGTGGTATCCGCATCGGCTGCGGCATCGGCTACGACATGTTCTATGCCGATCTCACCTACGACATCGGTCTTGCCAACATCTGCCACGACAGTTTCGACAAATCGCGCAATGGAGCCCTCCAGTTCAATTTCGGAGTTAACTTTTAGGAACAGACAAAAGCCCCTGATGCAAGAACACATCAGGGGCTATAAACTATTAACTATAAACTTCACACAGTTCCAAGTATCGCTGGGCGAGGTCATGGATGAACTTTCGTCCTCGTTCGGTCCATACGAGATAGGTATGGGTGTAGGCTCTGCCCATCTTCTCCTGTCTGCCATCGCTCTTCGGGTCGAGGAAGGCGCTGTAGCGGGTGCGGCTCTTCGCTAAGCCCATGTGGGCGTAATCGGCATAAAGTAGATACTGACCGCTCTGGTAATACTGGATATGGAGGGCACAGAGCGAGCGGTTCAGTTCCTGCGCTGTGATACCGAGTTCCTTCGCAATCTGCGTAGTAGTGAAGCAGGAAACGGAATCGAGCACGTTATCGCTATAGAGCGCCTTCGGCAGAAGATTACCCACCTGATTCTCCAACTGGATGATGTTATCACCATTCTTAGCGATGCGAACCACCTGCTCATCCACCACATCATTCAAACGGCGGATTTCCGTATCCTGTTCGCCGATAAGCTTCTTCTGCTGCTCAATCTGCAGACGTTGCTTCTTCAGCAGATTCTCCTTCTCCTTGAGCGTAGCACGGAGGATTTCTTCCGCATGTCGGATTGTCTCCTCATCACTCTCGCCCTGCTGCACCGGGATATAACCGCCCGTCTTGCGAATCTGTGGCAGCACATCGGCCGTAACCCAGTTCTTGAACTTCACGGCAGTAGAAAGCTTGGAGCCGAGAACCAAAGCATAGAAACCACTCTCGTTGACATAGAGCATCAGAGTACGACGCATCGCCTCGCTTCCATCCTTCTTCTTACCAGTCACTACCCATGCGTTGTGTTTCACAACGTCAAGTGTATTAACTAACTGACGCACAGCACATCTTGCAATCTTATACCCCAGTATATCACAGAGATCCTTTGCGCAGAACAAAGGTTCTCCGTTCTCATCGGTCAAGGTACGAATCTTACCGAATTCAGGGTTTTCAAACACGACAGCAATTGCTGCCTTCTTATCCATTTCTACTTTATTTGTATTAACTGACTTTACCATAATAATTTGTTTTTAAAAATTAATAACTCAACATTCAAAAATCAACATTCAACATTCAACATTACAAAATCGTAATCCAAACGCTCTCCTCCCGTTCCCTCGCTGCGGTAATGGCATTCATGAGCCTGTACAACCAGATGCGGGAATTAAAGACGGCACCCTGTAATTTATTTTCACCTACCAGAATGCAGCCCTGCGTATCATCGGGATAATTACCGGCATGGATGCGGATGCCCTCAAAATCAGGAACACCCTGCACCAGCGGAAGCCACTTCTTAAACCTTGGCGATTTCGAGATAACAACAGCATACGAGCCCTCCGGTATCGCCGTATGACCTGGTATCTTGCGGGCTTTCTTACCCGATACCCTGCTGTACCGTCCATCCTCCTCTTCCGGCTTCAGTTCGACACCCAGGAGGTTTCTCCACGTAGGCTCCAGGGTATCACAGAAGTAATGCTCCTTGTCCAACTTCGCCATATCGAAGCTATGTTCAAAGATACGCTTGTCGCCTATTTTTACCCCCGAACGCCAGGTACGCTTCACATCCTTATCGCTCAAGATATAAAGATGACCTATCGTATAAGTCTTCTTCTTTGCTATTCTTTTTACTACTATTTCCATACGCTATGAATTCTCCTTTCGGAATTTAAGTTTAATAAAAACTGAGGAACTGAATTTCTGAGGAACCGAGTTGCTATCCTTAACCTTGATGTAATGACGTTCCTTCCAGTTACCTAACATTCTTGAAGTTCCCTTCTTATCCATACCTCGTGCTACACGCAAGTCTATCACCTGCTGGTAAGTAAACTCATCCGGCAACTGCATCAGCATGTTGGATGGTCCTCGCTTGCTCGACTTCTCGCCTGTATCATTAGCCCTCTTGATGGCATCACCGAAGAAACGCATCTTGCAGTAGAGGTCGTAACGCTCGCTCCAGCGGATGAACTCGTCAATCTCCGGTTCCCATTTGCAACCGTTCGCCACATACAGCACACACGCCTTCAGGTAGGCGATGACGTTGGCACGGAAGGAAAGATTCTCGTAAACCCTATCCTGCGACAAGCGCGAGAACTCAGCATTCTCTTCCTTCAGTTTGAGGGCAAGCTGGAACGCCTCAGGGCAGTCAATCAGTCCCCTGGCGTTGTTCAGATTCTCGATATAAGGCTTCAGCCCCTCTCGGTAAGCATCATCGTAATCGCCATAAACAGGCATTTCGTCACCGATTTCACGCTCCGGAATGGTACAGAAATTGATACGGCTTATCGGACCGTCTGTCAAAACTTTTGAGAAGTAGCGCTGTCCCTTTTGGATGGTGGTAGATGCATTCCAGTTGAACCTGATCGTTACCCTTTCTGTCACACTTTGAACGCCAACGCGCTGTTGGCCAAAGAGGTTGAAGGGGTCGAAGGCGAGGCACATGATGCGGAACTGCTGGTTGCCGCTGCCCCGGAGTGCATCAAACTGATCCAGCTCGTTAAGCGAAGTATAGAGGAAACGCCCCTGCGCCTCTGCGGTTCGCATCACGAATGCCGGACTGGTCATATCAGCATCAATCTCCTGGATAACAAGATTATCCGGTCGTTTGCGCTTATCCTTGTTGGCACCCTTGCGCGTCACCTCCTCCTTCCATTCCTTCTCACGTTTCAGATTCTCCGCATCCCGCTTTCTGATATCCTCCATAATATATCTAATCGGCTTATCCACAGACGATTTACCTGCACCCGTACCGGCAAGCAAGCAAGTAGAAAGCGTAGCCTCATGCACTACATTATCAATATATCGGAAGCTCGTCTGCCAGAGGTGAGTAGCCAACGGTGGAAAGATAGCGTGCGCCACTGCCGGCTTATAAACCTCCGGTGTCCGAGATATCAGCAGTTCCACCAGTTTCGGCAGTTTCTCCGGCATCGCTGGCGGTTCCGGATAATCCTCGTCGCTACTTTGAACTTGGAGATTTGAACTTTGAACTGTATAATTACCATCTGCATTTGAATTTTTCACTCTTCGTTCTTCACTCTTCACTTCATTCGCCTTCTGCTCCGCCAGCGCATTCACCCTTATCACATCCCTCGACATCGGCTTGGAGCTGTCAGCATATTTCGCATAGAAATCATGTATCAGCTGATGGCAGTCATCCTCCTGATAGTAGCTCGGCATTTTCGTCCTCACCACCTTCATCAGTTCCTCCTCACTCATCACCCTCGAAGCGCCTGCGCTCATAATGGCGAGGAGCGAAGAGTGCCGAGACCCGACGGTATCAATCGCCATTCCTTCAAGCCCAGCCGACTGCACGAACAGATCAAAGGCTATCAGATTCTTCTCGCTGGCCTCTCCCAGTTCACCAGAGCCATGATTGCCCGAAAGTCTATTGTTTTGAACATTGTCATTGCTATTGCCATTAACTGTAAACTGCAAACTATTAACTTTTGCATCTCCCCTTCCGTCAACCGTCAGTCCACGGTCCAGAAAAGCCTTTCTGCGAGCCTGTATCTCGCTCTCCGGCATCACTGCGCACCACATTTTAGACCGGTAGATTTCCGAGTCCTTATCCGTCAGGAAAATCATCCTCTCAGGTGTGATGCAGCTCTCATCATAAGGCACGCCCAGTGCCTCACAATACGCCTTCTGCGTCTCTTCGATGGTCATCCCCACCGGCATTCTAATCCCGATATGCAGCTTCTTGCGAGCGCTATAACAGAGATGCAGCAACGAGCCGTTCCATATTCCCGAAGAGCAGTTCAGCTCGCGCGCCTTCTCAATCGCCTTTTCCACATACTCCTTATCATCCACATCGATAATCGTCTGGAAGAGAAAGCTTTCCGGCAAGGCATTCTCCTGTCTGCGCACATTATTCTTGAACATGCCGTAGTGCGGACAGAAGAAAGGCAGCTCGCTCTTGAGCCTCTCCTGCGCCTTCTTCACCGCCTGCGCATCGTTCAAATCTACTCCGTCAATCGGCAATTCACCCCGAATCTGCTGAATCATCTTCTTGATTTCCTTCGACCCGATGACCTTATCATAAGTATCGATATTGTAAGAAAAAACTTTCCCTTTATTTCCCTTACGATAAGGGTTAATTGCCACAACATGTACTGTCTCCATTTTACCTCCATATTTTTATTAATCGAACACTTCGCTGTTAATCATGATATACCCTGAGCCATAACTTACATTGATAGGCAGAATCAGCGAGTTATCCGAAATCTCGTCGACCCCGTTCGCCTCGAAGAGCGAAGCATTCTCGGCATCATTCAGTCTGCTCTTGACGAACCCTATTACCCATTTTGCCGCAATCTTCTCGGCAGCAACACGCCTGTCAACAAGGTCTTTCACCAGCTGTTCATCGCAGAAGTTAAGATCCGCATTCACGTTCTCAGCCTCCGCTTCTTCCTTCCCCATTTCCTGGTTCTCGAAAAAGAGGTTATACTTGATTTTCATATCCTTCATCATCATGATGTTCAGATTTTTCAGTTCCCCCTCCGAGTCAGCAATCGTCTCATAGAGTTTCTGTACCGACTTCTTGAAGATGTTCTTCACGTCCATCAGGCAGTAATAGATTTTCCCGTCAATCACCACCACCCTCAGTTTTCCGTACTGCGGATGAGTAAAATAAAAAGGTTTCATTGCTTTCATTTTCAATATTCCTTTTTTTAAAAGTTGGGCGCTCCCACAACGGTTGATGTGCCTATACACAAAAGCCCCCGAAACCCAGACCATATCGGTTCTGAATTCCGGGGGCAAATGTACGGCGATTCTGCGACACTGCTATGGTACGATGAAGTACGGTCGTACCACATCGTACCAAAAATTATCTCAAAATGAATAACTACAGAAAATTGCGGAAACAGCATAATACGCTAAAACAAAAACTGCGGAAACACCCAATATCATATGTTAAAAAAGTGCGGAAACTCGATTTTTTCTATATTTTTTTATTCTAATTTCATTTTTTCTCCGTATCTTTGTGGTGTAAAATATGATACCAGTATCAAAAATAGTACTCTAATATGATATTTGAACGTAAAAAATACTTGGATGAACTTATTGCAGGACGTGGCAACGGGCTTGTGAAGATTATAACAGGTGTCAGAAGATGTGGGAAGTCTTTCCTACTGTTTGATATCTGGCATAATTGGCTATTGGAACATGGGGTGACTGAAAGTCACATCGTCGAGATACAGCTTGATGATTTTCGAAACAGGCGGTTGAGGAAACCTGATGCTTTGCTCGACTATATAGATTCAAAGGTTGTGGATGATGGCAATCCTTATTATATAGTCTTGGACGAGGTGCAGCTAGTAGAAGAATTTGTGGAGGTTATTCTTAGCTTGACACACATGAAGAATGTAGATGTGTATGTGTCAGGCTCAAATTCTCGCTTTCTGTCAAGTGATGTTGTGACTGAGTTCCGAGGTAGAGGTGACGAGATACGTATCTGGCCTCTCACCTTTGACGAATACTTCAAAGGCATTGGTGGCGATATACGTAAAGCATGGCTGAACTACTATACCTTTGGCGGACTACCACAGGTGGCTTTGCTTGAAACAGAAGAAAAGAAAACAGACTATTTGCGTGGTCTGTATAAAACCACCTATCTGCGTGACGTGATTGAGCGCAACCATCTGCGCAATCCTGAAGGAATGAAGGAATTGGTACGCGTGCTAGCTTCAGGCATTGGTTCTTCAACCAATCCAACAAGAATAGCCAATACCTTTCAATCCGCACAAGGAGTAACCATAAAAAGAGACACTATAAAACAATATATTGACTATCTGAAAGACTCTTTCTTGATAGAAGAATCCTTACGCTATGATGTGAAAGGCAGGAAATATATTGGCACCGAGACAAAATATTACTTCGCAGACATCGGCATTCGTGCTGCCATTCTCAACTATCGTCAACAAGAGGAAACACACATTATGGAAAATATTATCTACAATGAACTTCGAAGCCGTGGATATAATGTGGACGTGGGATTAGTAGAACTTGGTGGTAAGGATGAGAACGGCAAGTTTATAAGAAAGCAGTTAGAGGTTGACTTTGTAGTAAACCGTCCTCCATACAGAGTGTATATTCAGTCGGCTTTCAACATGCCAACGCCAGAGAAGGAACAACAAGAGCGACGCCCACTATTGTCAATCAATGACCACTTCCGTAAGATTGTTATTGTTGGTGATGATATTCACCGCAAGGAAGACGAACTCGGTGTATTGACTATTGGATTATTGGATTTCTTGACGGACAAAAAACTGCTGGAGCAAGGCTAACTGTCCTTTTGCTCCATAGGTGCATTGCAGTGAGCATACTTCTATGAAAAGCCCCCGAAACTCAGACCATATCGGTTCTGAATTCCGGGGGTAAATTATCTCAAAATATCCATGATTTCCTCATCAAAATCAAATTTTAAAGCATGATCCTTAGCTTTATTGAATCCGCCTCTCAAACTTTCAGCATCCATATCCCAGAAAACGCCGAACACTTTCCAGGTGTGCTGGATGTTCAGTTCCGTTGCCAGTATATCGGCAAGTTCCCCTCTTTTCCACCACGGCATTTTGTTGACGGGCTTGAAATCATCATTCAGGATTTGAGCGTTTCTAAGTAGTCGGAATATCTTGGTTGCTCTGTCATTGCAAAGTTCAACAGGAACAACCCTACCTTCCAATAGAAAACAAGACGGTGTATGTTCTTCATCTTTTCCTGGTTTAGATTGGTCATTCACCACTTCCAAGTCGACCGTAGGAGCTCTGTCTCTCGCTCCTGCAGAACCCGTTCCTGGCTCTTCACTCTCTTCATTCTCCTTTTGCTGATCATCATCTTTACCAACAATCATTCTGGATTGATCACGGAAGACGATTTTATCTATTCTAATTCTCATCTTCCATATCCATTAACTGTTTGAAACTAGCAGAATCAATAACCACTTTGCTGTTGCCACTGAATTCTACGTTAATAACTACCTCGATGTTAACCGGTCCAGTCTGCACTAGCCAGATTGGCAATCCGTAAAATATTTTAGTCATATATCTTCACCTTTTAAGATAGACTAAATTTACTTCCTCTATTTTAAAGAAGAGGTGGCCCCTGGAAGTTTTCCAGGGTGAATCCTTACTTCGGAGACATTGAGCTGCAGAGCAGTATGAGGAATGTCCCCCTAAATTTCATGTTGTATCTTTCATTTTTACACTGGTTAAGTTGTTGTTATTTATAAGAACTTATTACTCTCTACTGGTGTCAGACGACATAATCTCTTCTGCCCAGTTATATTTATTTTATTCCTTGCGTTACGAATTTACGCAAATCAATTTTCTTCTTATTCAGGTCTTTAACCACTTCTGCCCCTGCCCCAAAGATTTCTTCATATTGTCTTTTCAGATTTTTTATGAGTGCAAGTCTTTCGTCTCTATCTGTGATATGTTTTTTAGATTTGTAGTTGTCGACAGCCTCATATTCAACATGAAGATAATGACCTATAATGTGGCAAAATTTTGCAATGGTATCAAACTTTATTTTAGAATCGAAATTTAGGAACTTTCGAATCGTATCATAAGAGACATGAAACTCCTTCACGATTGATTTTCGAGGAGAAATATCCTCACCAATCATGATACTGAGAAGAGATCCAATCCTCTCTATATATGATAATCTCACCAATCTAACAGCCGGAGATTCTGAATTTTCTATTTCTTTTGCTTCTTCAACCATTGCTAATTTTATTTTGTTCGTGTAAAATTAACAATAATCGTTGGAACCCGCAAGCGTTTTACGTCCCCTTAGGACGTAAAAAGAGTACTACTTTTTTAATGATTCTCAGAAAAGTATACAAAAAAAGGGAAAAAGTGAGCAATTTACGTTACTCGCCTTCTTCCCCTTACTTTTACAAATTTACGGTAGGTGCATCGCTCTGCACAATCCTTATTTCATTGCAATCTTGATAGAATCCTTACCCACTTTGGCGATAACCAAAGACTCGGATACGGCATAAGAGGCAGCACCATTGGCTGCAACCGAAGAGCCGAGATACTTGCCGTCAGCAGCGAAGAACTTCACCACCTCGCCATCATCAAGACCCGAGAGGCTGATGATGCCATCATGAGCCGATGCCACCACGCCCCGTGTTCTTACCTGATTGATGTTGGTACCATTCTCCAGGTTAGCATTAATCCAATACAGCGTAGCCTCCGCCTTTTCGGATGCTGTATAGCCATCAGCTGTAGCATAAACAGAAATCTTATAGGATGCAGAAAGAGTAACCTTGCCCTCCTTGTTATAAGCATTAGAAGCCATATCAGCATCCGTAATCGTATAATGATATTCAGCTCCAGCTGTTTCGCTAGCGAACTTCAACTCTCCTGATGCGTAAGAAATAGATGGTGTAGCGCATAGAGTAACTGGCTTGGTATCATCGCCAGACTCATCTGGATTCCAGGCATAGATATATTTATAATCTGGCCCAAAAGCATCTTTATAATCTTGAAGGTATTCTGTAGGAACCTTGATGATAATATTGTATGATATACCTAAATTATAGTTCCTTATTCCTTCAGGAAGTTCACCTTTAAAATAAATAGTTTCTAAACCACTACAGTTTTGGAAGCAACTATGCCCCAAGGACGTAACAGATGAAGGAATAGTAATAGAAAACAAACTCCTACAACCTTCGAAGCAACTTCCCCCCAATGAAGTAATAGATGAAGGAATAGTGATTGAGGCCAAACTGATACAATATGCAAAGCACTTATCACTCAAGGAAGTAAGAGATGCAGGAATAGTGATTGAGGTTAAGCCACTACAACCAGTAAAACATTCATTCCCCAACGAAGCGATTGATGAAGGAAGAGTGATAGAGGTTAAGCCACTACAACCGGAGAAACATCCATCCCCCAACGAAGTGACTGATGAAGGAATAGTGATTGAGGTTAAGCCACTACAATCAGTAAAACATCTATCCTCTAACGAAGTGACTGATGAAGGAATAGTGATTGAGGTTAAGCTACTACAAGCCCCGAAACAACCAACCCCCAACGAAGTGACTGATGAAGGAATAGTGATTGATGACAAGTCACGACAATAAGAGAAACATCCATCCCCCAACGAAGTGACTGATGAAGGAATTGTGACAGAGGTCAAATAACTACAATATTGGAAACACCCATCTCCCAACGAAGTGACTGATGAGGGAATTGTAACAGAAGTCAAATAACTACATTTAAAAAAACAGCAGTTTCCCAGCGATCTGACTGATGAAGGAATAGTGATAGAGGTCAAACCACGACAAGAGGAGAAACATCCATCCCCCAACGAAGTGACAGAAGAAGGAATAGTTATAGAGGTCAATTCGTTACACTCATAGAAGCAATTATCACCAAAAGAGGTAACCCCATACTCCATTCCATCACTACTCTTAACCTTTTCAGAAACAACTATATCACCGGAATATTTGCTATCAGTTTTAGGCATAAGAGCAGCAGTCTTTGCACCAGTATCCAACAAAAAACGAAGCCCATCAATCACTTCATATTTGACATCTTGTGCCATCGCAGAACTCGTAGACATGAGCATCATGACAACAAGCATAATAAAGCCCTTAAAAGAGCTGCGGGTTCCGCATTTACTCTCCAAGAACCCTTTTCTTAAAGTAAAATTTCTCATAATCTTATATATTAAATTACACTTTCTATATATATAAGAGGCAAAGCCTCAACTACTATACCCGTTGGCGGAATTAATTTAGCGCATACTTAACCCTGCCAATCGGTCTGTTGT